>MAAC01011234.1_pt1 | contig 13393 bp, 11 predicted proteins | sample 1115981 | NCBI WGS metagenome assembly MAAC01 (sample SAMN04961126, study PRJNA320927) | seawater metagenome | isolation source: sample BD02T64 sea water enriched with oil for 64 days | place: USA:Gulf of Mexico | collected 2013-07-27 | reverse complement strand
AAATAGGCAAAAATCATGTTCTCAATAAAAATGGACTTTACTAATATGTTTAATAAATCTTGCATCTATTCAGAATTAAAAGATTATTCTTTTTCGATCAAACTTTTGTTTCTAGATCTTTGGAACCAGATGATCAAACCTACAGTGATCAAAGCCATTGGAGGCAAGATCATCATATTGTTGTTCATATATCCGGTTGCGTAAAGTCCAGTCATATCAGTTGCGCTTCCTAGTACTTCCATACCGAAGATTTTTCCAGAACCGAAAAGTTCACGGAAGAATGCTACAACAATAAGGATGATACCATACCCTAAAGAGTTACCGATAGCATCTACTGCTGAAGGTCCAACTTTATTTCCAAGTGCAAATGCTTCCAAACGCCCCATGATGATACAGTTGGTAATAATCAAACCAACGAATACAGATAGTTTTTCAGAAACATCTGGTAAGTATGCTTTAAGTACTTCATTTACGATAATTACCAAGCCTGCTACGATTACCAACTGAACGATAATACGAATTCTTGAAGGGATGATATTTCTCATTGCAGAAACAATGATGTTGGCCATTAAAAGTACTGCAAAAACAGATAAAGACATTACTACAGCTTGCTCGATTTGAACAGTAATAGCTAGTGCTGAACAGATCCCCAATACTTGAACCGTAATTGGATTTGAACCATCTAAAGGATCTGTAATGAGTTTTTTATTGTTACTCATAATACTTCTTATTTAAGGGATTTAAAATAGTCAGCATATATTGCCAATGTTCGAGTAGTCATTTCTTCAACTCCAACACTGGTAATAGTACCTCCAGTAATTCCATCAATCTTGCTGTTGATTCCTCTACCAGAACCATCCTTAACAATTACCAATTCAGCATATTCACCGTTAACAGTAATTTGCTCACCTTCGTATTGTGCTTCGAATTTAGCAGTCTTAATTTCTGCACCCAATCCAGGAGTTTCTCCTTTATGGTCAAACTTAGCTCCGTAGATAGTTGTATAGTCTTGCTTCAAAGCAACGAATCCCCAAATCGGACCCCAAAGACCTTTCCCTACCATAGGAATAACATAGAAATTTTCGCCTTCTTTTTCACAGATATACAAAGGATAGTTTCTATCATCTGAAGCGAGTGTTTTATCACGAAATTCTTTCTTCACATCTACCTTAAAAGCTTCCATCTTTCCTTTATCTTTTCCAGAAATGATGATCGCTTCTTTTACGTATTTATTGTAAAGATCCGCAGCGTTATCTCGAGTGATATCTTCGGAAGGCTTTATAGCTCCTAAAATATCCATTCTCTTTTTATCTTCTTGATTTTTGTCCTGCAAGTCTTTCAATCCTACAGATACAGCAGCCAATAAAGCTCCTACAACTGCTACAAGAATGACTGCAAAACCAATCGTAAATCCGTTACTGTTTTTATCTAATGCCATCTTCAAAAAAATTATACAGATTTAACTCTTTTCAATCTTCTTTTGATGTTGGCTTCAACAACATAATGGTCAATTAGTGGAGCCATAATGTTCATGAAGATAATTGCCATCATCATTCCTTCAGGATAAGCAGGGTTGATAATTCTAATCAACATTGCCAATACACCAATCAATAGACCATAGATCCATTTTCCACGAGTAGTCTGAGTTGCGGTTACAGGATCTGTTGCCATAAATACAGCACCAAACATGAAACCACCAACTAATAAGTGACTTACCCAGTCAAAAGATTGTAATGCGTTATTTCCATATGCGTTGAAAAGCATGGCAATTATTGATCCACCAACTAGGGTAGATAACATAATTCTCCAGCTTCCAATTCCAGAGCATATCAATAGAGCAGCACCCAAAAGAATAGCAAGAACAGATGTTTCACCAACTGATCCGGGAACGAATCCGTAGAACATGTCAGCAATACTTGTTGTTACCTCTTTGTTACCTGCCAATTGACCAAGGATAGTTTCACCAGAAATTGCATCAATATTTGCAGCTTCAGAGACCCATACCTTGTCACCAGACATTTGAGTTGGATAAGCAAAGAACAAGAAAGCTCTTGCTGTTAATGCTGGGTTTAGGATGTTCATCCCTGTACCACCAAAAACCTCTTTACCAATAACTACTGCAAAAATTACTGCAATAGCCAGCATCCATAAAGGAACATCTACTGGTACAATTAAAGGAATAAGCATACCAGATACTAAATACCCTTCATTGATAGAGTGTCCTCTAGAAATAGCAAAAGCAAATTCTACTCCTAAACCTACTCCGTATGAAACAACAATAAGAGGTAGAACTTCTAATAAACCATATGTAAAGAGTCCCATCAATCCTTGCTCCTCTAGTTGACCTAGTTGGCTGAAGTGTTGGTACCCTACATTATACATACCAAATAATAATGCTGGCAAAAGAGCCAATACTACTGTAATCATGGTACGTTTCAAATCTACTGCATCACGAATGTGAGCACCTTTTTGGGTCGTTGCACTTGGAACAAACATCAATGTTTCAAATGCCTCGAAAGCTGGATGGAATTTCTCTAGCTTTCCGCCTTTCTCAAAGTTAGGCTTTACCTTGTCGAATATGTTTTGTATGAATTTCATCTTAAGACCGTTTAGCTACATTCTTGTTTAACTAAATCCAGCGCCTTACGAATGATCTCCTGTACTTCCATTTTTGATGTACAAGCAAATTCGCAAAGAGCAAAATCCTCTGGTGTAACCTCATAAATACCCAAACGTTCTAATTGATCAATATCGTCAATTAATGCAGCTTTAATAAGATGCATTGGGTAAATATCCATAGGTAGTACCTTTTCGTATTCTCCAGTAACAACGTATGCTCTCTCTTCACCACGTAAATTCGTGTTGATAGTATATGTTTTATTTGGAGTCATCCAAGATAGGAAGGTCTTTGAAAGACTGAACTTATTAAGTCCAGGTGTCATCCATCCCATAAATTCAGGTTGGTTACCTTCCTCAATAACTGTCAATTCGTGACCGTAAAAAGCAATATTTCCTTCAGCAGCTACTTGAGTACCCGTAAGTACATTTCCAGAAATGTAACGTACGTTGTCTGATTTAAGACCATCTTTTAGAAGGTCTTTGACAGCAGCTCCTTGAATTGTTTTGAAGTATTGTGGCTTGTTCACCTCAGATCCAGCAGTACATACAATACGTTCAGCATTGTAATTACCAGTATTTAATAGTGATCCGATTGCAGCTACATCTTGTGGGAAGATATACCATACAGTCTCACCTTTATTTACAGGGTTTAGGTGGTGTACTTGAACACCAGGGTTCCCTGCAGGGTGAGGACCGTTGAATTGGTTTCTTTCAACAGATGTTGCGTTGGTAAATACTGTAGAAGTATTTCCTTTTCCGTTAAGGTTTAGGTAAACTGGTCCTTGAGATAATTTCTTCAAGGCGTCCAATCCTGTTTGGAAATCTTTTTCCTTACCTTCAATCATGAAATTCTCATCAGCAGCTAATGGAGCTGAATTGAATCCAGAAACACAAATTGCTTTAGGCTTTTTGGTGTGATCTGCGATTACGGCATAAGGAATTTGACGCATAAACGCCCACGTTCCACTCTTTAATAGATGTTCAATCAAAGCTTCAGGAGTCATGCTACCAACATTAACCTTACCCAGGTCAACTGCAGTATCAGACGAATCTGCTTTAATAATTATCTCGAGAAGTTTGCGCTTAGCACCTCTTTTGAGTTCCACAACTTCTCCACTTACCGGTGATACAAAGTTTACCTCCGGATTGTTCTTGTCGTAAAAGACAGGCGTTCCAACATCTACATGGTCACCAACTTTCACGTGCATCTTAGGGATAACACCGTGGAAGTCTGTAGGTTTAATAGTATAATACTCCGATCTTGAAGCAGCAACTATAACCTTTTCAGGCGTACCTTGTAATTTGATGTCAACACCTTTCTTAATTCGAATGTCTTTTGACATATTTCTAGGAAATTAATTAGGCTTTCTTTAGTTGATGGCAAAAGTAATATTTCATACGCTCATCTTAAAGTATTTTCACTAAATATATTTATTCTAAATAGTTAGGTAATACACTGATGTGTAGTTGCTTGTGATATTTTTTTAATTAGAGGATAATAAAAATTTTATTGATTACTAAAAACATGCTCCAATAGTCATCTATTTGAATTGGAGAAATCTTAACAAGTATTAACGAAAAAATCACAATCGTTTCATCTTAAATAAGTGGTTAATTTTAAATCAAAATTTTCGGTAAAATAAGTTGATTTTAGTCGATTATTCTTTCAGGAATTTTTACTTTTAAAGCTTGTAAAAAAATAATTTGACAAACAGATATGTTTCATTTAAATGTAGGTGATGTGGCTCCTGATTTTGAAGGGCTAGATCAAAAAGGTGAAAAGATCACATTGAGTGACTTCAAAGGAAAAAAACTCATTTTATTTTTCTATCCTAAAGATATGACACCTGGTTGTACCGCTGAAGCTTGCAACTTGTCGGAAAATTTTGATGAATTGCTCGAAAATGGATTCAAGGTTTTAGGTGTTAGTATGGATTCGGTAGATCGTCATAAGCGATTTGCGGATAAATATGGATTCCAATACCCTTTATTAGCAGATACGGAACGCATTGTTTTGAATGCGTATGGCGTTTGGGGATTAAAGAAATTTATGGGTAAAGAATACGATGGAATTCATAGGACAACTTTTCTTATTAGTGAAGAGGGATTGATTGAACATATCATTCTTAAAGTGAAAACAAAACATCATACTGCTCAAATTTTAGAATTATATTCATAGGTGACACAAATTGTCATCAATGACATCTTTCTTTGTAGTAGAAATAACTAAGGATTACAATCATGGCTGAGAATAAACAAACAATGGATAAGGAACAAGCTGCAAAAATGAAAGCATTGCAGTTGACAATGGATAAGTTAGATAAACAATATGGTAAAGGTTCCGTAATGAAATTAGGAGACCGACCAATTGTTGATATTAAATCAATTCCAAGTGGTTCGATTGCCCTGGATGCCGCTTTGGGAATAGGTGGATATCCAAGAGGAAGAATTGTTGAGATTTTTGGACCTGAATCTTCTGGTAAAACCACTTTGACTATCCACGCTATTGCGGAAGTTCAAAAAACAGGTGGTATAGCGGCCTTTATTGATGCTGAGCATGCATTTGATAAAACATATGCTGAAGCATTAGGGGTTGATACCGATAATTTATTGATTTCACAGCCGGATTATGGTGAGCAGGCACTTGAAATTGCAGAAAACTTGATTCGTTCAGGTGCGATCGATTTATTGGTTATCGATTCAGTTGCTGCACTTACTCCAAAGGCAGAAATTGAAGGAGAGATGGGGGAATCTAAAATGGGGCTTCAAGCTCGATTGATGTCTCAGGCGTTAAGGAAGTTAACTGCTACAATTTCGAAGACGGGTTGTACGTGTATGTTTATTAATCAGTTGAGAGAGAAGATTGGCGTAATGTTCGGAAATCCGGAAACTACAACTGGTGGTAATGCATTGAAATTTTATTCTTCGGTACGTTTGGATATCAGAAGAAGTACAATGCTAAAAGATGCAGATGGAGCCTTTGGTAATAGAACACGTGTAAAGGTTGTAAAAAATAAAGTAGCACCTCCATTCCGTCTGGTAGAATTTGATATTTTGTACGGAGAGGGTATATCTAAGATCGGTGAAATAATTGATATGGGTACCGATATGGATATTCTTAAGAAAAGTGGATCTTGGTATAGTTATGGTGATGTGAAATTGGGTCAGGGTAGAGACGCAGTACGTGCATTGTTGGAAGATAATGTGGAGCTTTGCGATGAGGTAGAAATGAAAATAAGAGCAATGTTAGCGGAAAAATAAATTGATTTTATTCCTTTCATTTCTCTTAATGATGAAAAAATCAAGGTGAAAAATATAAAAATTTCATAATTTCGGGGCTGTTATTAAACAGCCCTTTTTTATGCGTTATAGTTTAGTGCCCCTATTATTGTTTGTTGGATTTGTTTATTCATGTAATTCCTCTTCGGAATCGACAGAAATAAATGCTTCAAAAGCAGCAGAAGTAAAAGTAGATTCTGATTCTTCAACTGGACAGTTGGATTCTTTAAATCAATTGCTTGACCTACATCCCGAAGATGCAAGTTTGTATATGGAACGTGCAAAATGGCATTTAGAGAATAGGCAATACGCAAGAGCGGATTTAGATTTACAGAAGACATTGGATCTTGAGCCATCTAATACCGACTATTTATTAGCATATGGTAATCATATGTTGCTTACCAATCAAACAAGAAAGGCGAGGGATGTTTGGTCGATATGTGCAGAGGTGGATGAGAAAAATGTACCATGTAGATTGAAGTTAGCCGAATTATACCTTTTGGTTCAGCAATATGATGATGTATTTAAGTTCTCAAAGGAGGTTGCGGTTTTAGATCCTAAAAAACATATGCCCTATTTCTATATGGGAATGGCTCATACTGAAATGGGGGATACTGCCAGAGCCATTCATAATTTTCAGACAACTATTGAGAAAAAGCCAGATTTCATTCGCGGAATGGATCAGTTGGCTTATCTCTACGGTTTGAAAGGTGATTATATTGCAATAGATTATTATAATAACATGTTGAATTTGGAACCGAATAGAAGTTTGACCTATTTCAATATGGGAACTTTTTATCAATCCAAAGGAGATTTTACAAAAGCGGCAGCCATATACGCTTTAGGTTTGCAACTGGATCCAGAGAATTACGGTATACATTATAACCTTGGTTATGTTTTTACCGCAATGAAAGATCTTCAAAAGGCACAAGAGTCCTTTACTAATGCTATAAAGTATAACGATGTGTATTTTGAAGCTTATTTTGCAAGAGGTTATGTTTATTCTCAATTAGGGAATGTAAAAAAGGCCCTGGAAGATTATAAATCCTGTTTGTTATTGAAGCCGGGATATTTACCTGCACTAAATGAAATTGAACGTATAGAAGGCAAATAAAAATTTGTATCTTGCCCTTTAGTATTAAATTTTTTTATTCTTTTTTAACCATTGGTTTATGAAAAAGTACCTATTGTATTTCGCTGTTTTCTCTTTAGTGTTTGTTTCTTGTGAGACAGACGATGACGATGATGATATTGATAGAACAACAAGTTTTCAAATTATTCATGATAATGATACCATTTCCTATGATAATTTTGGAGCTGTACATAACGCTGATGGAACTTTTATAGTAAGCGGGTTTACGCATAAAGAAGAGGTAAATGAAGGGGAAGGAGTAGAACATCATTATAAAACGAGAAATATTGTTTTTAATAATATTCTATTTAAGAAAGGGAAATATTCATTTGTCGATTTTCATACTATAATGCAGTTAACCGAGAGGAAATTTTTGGATGACGAAATTTATGCAATTGATTTCTTAGCAACACCTTCTGATGAAGATAGTATCTTAGCTGAGTCCTATTTTTATATTGATGATATTTCGACTGAACATACAACAGTATCTGGTTTTTTTGAAGTAAGTTTCTTTAGTGGGGATACCATTCCTACAGAAATAGAAGGTGAATTTAGGAATATTGAATATTCTGAGGAGTGATACTATGAACCACCTTGTAAAGATTCTGTGTTTGGCATTTTTTGTTCTATTTGGAGCATGTAGTCTTAAACAATATCCAGATCCAGGATTATCGGGTGGAAATTCTATGAAAGCAGAGGTCCAGATCTTGAAATTGAATCAAGATTCTACGGCACTAGTATATATTAATAAAATCAATCAAAAGAATTCTGATCCACTTACACAATCTTTAATGGAGGGTGATAAAGTGGATTTTTTATTTAGTTTCGGTCATGATGGTCGAACTTTTCAGGATTCCGATGGTGAAAAATATATTTATCCAAAGCTAAGTACTGAGGATAAATTGACAGTGACACTGGTAGTATTACCAAAATTAAACTCTTCCGAACCTTTGTATAAGGTAGTCTGGTACAAAAAACAGTGAGATGAAATTAAAATTAGTAGGATTTTCTGTGGCTGCTCTAATAGTTGGGCTGTCCGTGAATGAAGGTGTAAAGAAGTATAAAAATTCTTTAAATCTGGAACGAAAAATCGAAGCCAAAAAGAAAAAGAGAAAGGTACGAAAGGATGTAACAGCATTGGTGCCTATGAATGGTGATTGGGATGCTCAGAAGAATTTACAAATTCGTGAATTGGCCGATCCTGAAACTGGACAAATTCCTGAGGGTATTTTTTACAAAGAAAAAATGTTTGCCCAAGGACTTCCCAAGGTTGCAGCTTCTGACGATCTAAACTGGATTCACCGTGGCCCTTATAATGTTGGGGGTAGAACAAGAGCGGCTGCATTCGATATATTGAATGAAGATATAATTCTTGCTGGTGGTATTTCCGGTGGAGTTTGGAAGAGTATAGATGGTGGAGATAGTTGGCAGAAGAAAACAGCTCCAACTCAAATACCTTCCGTAACATCTATAATTCAAGATAAAAGAACTGGAAAAGAACATATCTGGTACATTGGTACAGGTGAAGGATATGGAAATTCTGCTAGTTCAGTAGGTGCCTATTATTACGGTGACGGTCTCTTTAAGTCGGAGGATAATGGGGAGACATGGAATAGTGTGGAGAGTACTGCTTCCAATACTCCTACAGAGTACGACACCTATGATATCATTTGGAGAGTAGCAATGGATCCTTCTGTCGATACATCAGATGTGGTTTATGCAGCTACTACTTTTAACGGAATCAAAAGAAGTGCAGATGGAGGAGATACTTGGACTACAGTTATCAATGGAGGATCAGGATATACTTCAGATATCATAGTTACAGATTCTGGTGTTCATTATGCTGTTATAAGTAGTGATGCATCATCTAGTCAAGAAGGGGTTTGGCGATCTGAAAATGGAGTAGATTGGACGAATATTACACCGGATAGTTTTCCGGATACCTATGAGCGATTGGTGCTGGATTATGATCGTACCAACGAAAATGAGGTATACTTTTTTGGAAATACACCCAACTTCGGTAAACATACGATTGGATTTTTTGAAAGCGAAAGCTGGAATAGTTTATGGAAATACACCTTTACTGAAAATGATACTGCAGGAGTTCCTCAAGGTCTTTGGTCAGATTTATCTGATAATTTGCCTGATGATGGGACTGAATTTGCTGTATTGTACACGCAAGGTGGATATGATTTAACGATCAAAGTTAAGCCGGATAGTTCGAATACTATTTTTATTGGAGGTACTAACCTGTATAGATCAGATGACGGTTTCGAAAGTGGTGATAGTATTACCTTTTGTGGTGGATACAATCCTTCTAGTATAAATACAGATTGGGATATATATGATACGCATCACCCGGATCAACATGAGATGATATTTTTACCATCCAATCCAGATATAATGATTTCCGCCAATGATGGTGGGATGTTTAAAACAATGGATAATACTGCTGATACCATTCAGTGGGAGAGTTTAAATAATGGGTATTATACAACCCAATTGTATGGGGTTGGGATCAATTACCATGAAGCTTCGGCAACGATGATTGGAGGATTCCAGGATAATGGAAATTTCTTTACTTCAAGTGCTGATCCAATTGATGCATGGACAATGCCATATAATGGTGATGGTGGTTTCTCTCATATTACAGATGGGGAAGAGATTTTTTATCTATCTATTCAAAATGGTAAAGTGGGGAGGTTTAAATTAGATGCTGATGGAACTGTTTTAGAATCAGCAAGAGTAGATCCTGAAGGAACAGATTCTGATAATATATCGTGGATGCATCAATATGTAGTAGATCCAAACAATGAAAATGTGATGTTTTATCCTGATGGGAAAAAGCTTTGGAGACATACTGCTATGAATACAGTGACTATGGATGGCGAATTTGGAGACCCTCTTAGTGATGGATGGTCTTTGATGGATGGAGAAGTAGAATCTCCGTCTTCATCTCTGAAGATTACGGCTACGCATGTTACCAACCAAAATCCATCACATAGTATATATGTGGCAACGGGCACTAAACTATCTTATAGAGTAGATAGTGCAGATTCTGATAGTCCTGTTTGGGTGAAGTTGGGAAGTAAAAATGCAGAAGGAATAAATGTTGTTGGTTCAGGAAATAGTAATTGTATCACTACAAATCCTGAAAATGGTCAGGAGGTTATGCTTATTAGAACCAATTATAATAGAAGAAGCATATTCCATTCCTTTGATGGAGGTGGTGTTTGGGAAAATATAGGAGGAAATTTAGAAGAGTTTGACAATGGTAGCGGAAATGGACCATCTGTTAGATGGGCTTCTATATTACCATTTGATTCTGGTGAGAAAATTTATTTTGTGGGTACTAGTGTTGGATTATATGCAACGGATTTCTTAAATGGAACCCTTACAGTTTGGAAACAAATAGGAGCGGAAAGTATTGGAAATGTAGTCATCCAACAAGTGTTAACTAGAAAGGAAGATGGGTTGATTGTTGTTGCTACACATGGAAATGGTATCTATACTGCAAATATTAACAGTGTTGATGAAATTCTAGGAGTGAAAGAAGTAACTGGAATCAAGGATGCGAATGCACTGAAGTTATTGCAAAACCCAATTTCAAATGTATTAGAATTTCAATTGGTTTCAGCAGTGAATGAACCAACAATTGCTAGAATTTATGATACTCAAGGTAAGATAAGCAATGTGTTCAATCTGGAGGCTGCAACAGATAAGTACACATTTGATATCCATTTACCTGTTGGAACCTATTTATTGGTGGTAGAAAATAAATCATCAAGATTGACCGAGAAATTTGTTGTAAGGCACTGATCATAGTGAACTACAGCTTGAATTTATATAAAAAGGAGACTATTGGTCTCCTTTTTTGTTTGGAATAAACTTCATTGTGTAATGATGAATGATTTATATTAATACGGTCTGGTTATAACAAGGGTTTACTATTATGAACAATTAGTTTGATCTGTGGTTAAACCGAATAAATTAGTTGATATTTTATCCTTATCTATTCATTTACAGGTGGGTGTATGTTGATTGATTGTTGAAAATTAATCATCTAGATTGATGGAGAAGTTTGTCGTAAGCCATTAATTATCATTATTTTTGCGCAGTTAATATATAAAGAGGGGGCTTGGGTCTCCTTTTTAATTAGGAAACATATTCTATTTATGAAGCAATTTGGTATACCCAATTATATCAGCACCTTAATTAAGGTTTATGGAATTTTTATTTTGTTTTTCACCCTATTTAGGTTAGTACTAGTTGCTACCGAGATAGGAGTGAACCCTGCTCTTGAAGAGGTGGATTTCTATTTGTTTATGAAATCTTTTTGGATGGGTTGGAGATTTGATACAGTGATAAGTGCTTATATACTTGCGATACCTTTATTGTTATTGTTCTTTTATGAAGTATTCCATAAGAAGATATTAGTCCTAATTGCATTTTCCTTTATTAACTTTTTTGGATTGATTAGTTTGTTTATTCATGCAGCAGACATTCCATATTTTAGTCAATTTTATGCCAGGTTTAATACGGCTGCATTTGCTTGGGTAGACAGTCCTTCCTTTGTTGTGAAAATGATTGTTACAGAGCCAAAATATTGGTTATTTATTTTTCTTTTCATGTTATTCTCATTTACTTTTTTAAAGTTGGTAAAGGGGAGAAAAAGAAACTATTTGAATAGTATGGAGCAGAGGTCGGTGACAAAAGCTTCTATTGTCACCTATATATCTTTACCAATAATGCTATTTATGTTATTAGCAGGTATGAGAGGTCGTTTTGCCCAAAAAAGTCCAATTCGAGTAGGGACAGCCTTCTTTTCAAATAACTCTTTCATCAATCAATTGGGTTTAAATCCTGTATTTACCTTACTGAAAAGTGTTGAACATGATATGAAACCAGTGAATAGCAAAATTCATTTTATGGAAGATGATAAAGCTATTGGCATGGTTCAATCTAATCTATCTGGCGCAGGTACTATTGAGCAAAATCCTATTGCCAGATTTCAGGATTCCCCAGATCGAGATGAAAAAACAAATATAGTCCTAGTACTAATGGAGAGTTTTAGTGCCGAGAAAATGGGTCTTTATGGGAATGAAAAGAATATGACTCCTCATTTTGATGAAATTGCGAAAAATGGGTGGTCATTTAGTAATTTCTATTCTGCCGGAATCCACACTTACAATGGAATCTATTCTAGTTTGTTTGGACATCCAGCTCTATTGAAACAACATGCCATGAAAAAGGTGCAAATTCCTAAAATGTATGGCTTTTCTCAGGTATTGAAAGAACATGATTATTATACTGCTTATTTTACAACGCATGATGACCAGTTTGACAATGTAGGTGGATTCTTATATGAAAATAAGTTTGATATCATCTATTCAGAAAAGGATTATCCAAGTGATCAAGTGTTGAGTACACTTGGGGTACCTGATCATTATTTATATGAATATGGTATAGAAAAGATAGATGGCTTTCATCAAAAGGGAAAACCATTTTTCGCAACATTTATGACTGGTTCAGATCATCCACCTTATACTATTCCTGAAAATATTGATTTTGATTCAGATACTGAAGATATCCAAGATAGGGTAGTGGAATATGTAGATTGGGCTATCCAGCGATTTATTGATAGCGCTAAAACTAGAGAGTGGTTCGACGAAACAGTTTTTGTATTTGTAGCAGACCATGGAGTTCGTGTAAATGATCCATATTTAATGCCCTTATCCTATCATCACATTCCTTGTGTTATGTATCAGCCTTCAAGAATAAAGAAAGGTAAAGTAATAGAGGGCTTAGGTGGGCAAATAGATTTAATCCCTACTTTGGCCGATTATATTGGGGTTGATTTCCATAATTATACTTTGGGTGTGAATTTACTTCAAGAAGAAAGACCATTTATGTATTTCAGTGCGGATTTAAAATATGGTGTGGTGAATGATAGTCTTTATTTAATTGTAAATGAAGGCAAGGATTATTTGTATAAATACAAAGAGAGAGGCACTGTTTCAATCGCTAAAGATTATCCTAAATTGATCCAAGAGATGAAGGATTATTATGCTTCTATGACCCAGGTAAGTCAGATCTTATTGGATAATGGAAAATGTTCGCCATAATAATCTGGGTGTTCCCTTTGGGAATATTCTGAACCTGAGTAGTCTAAAGTTAAAACTACCTAAAATGCATTGGACGATGGTTTCAATTAACAATTCATTTGAAAAAGCTGGAAAAAGCGTTTAGATAGTCCTTTTTTATTTTTAATTTTGCCTGACCTTTTTAATGAGAACTATGTCTTCAACAAAGTACGTATTTGTTACCGGTGGGGTAGCATCATCCTTGGGGAAAGGAATTATT
>MAAC01017065.1_pt1 | contig 13396 bp, 13 predicted proteins | sample 1115981 | NCBI WGS metagenome assembly MAAC01 (sample SAMN04961126, study PRJNA320927) | seawater metagenome | isolation source: sample BD02T64 sea water enriched with oil for 64 days | place: USA:Gulf of Mexico | collected 2013-07-27 | reverse complement strand
AATGAGCAATTGTCTTTTTTTATAAAAGGGAGCAATCTTTTTGGGGATGATTATCAAAAATGGGCGAATTATCCGGTACAAGGTATTCAGGTATTGGGTGGTGCTTCCTATAAATTTGATTGGTAACAAATTCCTGCGACTTGTACTGAACCTGTCGAAGTACAGCGATCAATCTGGACATTTTGGAGCTATAAAATAACAAACCTATTATAAAGAAATAGTTATGAAGCAGATAAAATGGTTTGAAAGGAAGTTTGATTTTTCAAACAAACAAAATATATTTCCTTCCATCATAGAGCGATTAAAGGGGACTCCTGTTCTTTTAGATTATAAAATTTCAAGAATAACTGATCAAGATTTACGAGATAAATTTCAAGGAGGCTGGTCTATTCAGGAAAATATAGGGCACCTTATAGATTTAGAGCCAGTTTGGTTGGGAAGACTTCAGGATATTTTAAATGGGGATGAAATGATGAGACATATTGATTTAGAAAACACAAAAACTCATTTAGCCAATCATAATTCTAGGAACGCTAAAGATTTAGTAAAAGAATTTAGGCATGTTAGAAGTGTTTTGGTGAGTCATTTAGAAAAACTTAGCAATGAAGAAGTGTTTAAAAGTTCTTTGCATCCAAGGTTAAATACACCCATGAGGATCATGGATTTATTTCTTTTTGTTGCAGAACATGATGATCATCATTTGGCAAGAATTAATGAAATTACAAAGGCACTAAAATAATGACAGAGTATTTAGATTGCTTAATTAATGAATTTCATAATAATGAAAACCCAAAAATTGCTATTGGGCAAAAATGGTATATGAAAAATAAGTTCGAATTTTTAGGGCTTACATCTCCTATCCGTAAAAATCTTCAAAAACCGTTTCTAGTAAAAAACCATTTACCACCAAAAGAAAACCTGGAAGAACTTATTAAGGCCCTATGGCAAAAACCAGAAAGAGAGTTTCAATATTTCGCACAGGAATTACTTCAAAAATATACGAGGCAATATGATATACAGGACATTTCACTTTTCGAATACCTAATTACACATAAATCTTGGTGGGATACTGTAGATTTTTTGGCGAGTAATATTTTGGGGCCTTATTTTTTGAGATTCCCAAAACAAAAAGATGTGTATGTAAAAAAATGGATTTCTTCCAATGAAATGTGGTTGCAACGATCTGCATTGCTATTTCAACTGAAATATAAAAATGAAGTAGATACTAATTTATTGAGTTATTCCATTAATTCATTATTAGGTTCTAAAGAGTTTTTTATAAACAAAGCCATAGGATGGAGCTTGCGACAATATGGTAAATATAATCCAGAATGGGTTGTTGATTTTTCAAATAATACCCCACTTGAAAACTTGAGTAGAAGAGAAGCCTTACGGATTATAAATAAAAAGTAAAAGAATTTAATTATTTCCCTCCCTTAGCTTGGAGGTCTTCAATACAGAGAGGGTCTAAATTTGGAACACTATTTCTATTTCTAAAAGAAGTGGATTTATTGCTTGTATAATACATTAAACAATTTTCAACAATGCAATGATTGCCATGAGCTGTATCTTCATGATTGCCATGAATATCATCATTACGAAGGTTTACAAGACCTAATAAATGACAAAACTCATGTTGTAAGGTGGTTTCTTCTAATATAAATAGATCAAATCCTTGAGAAATATTCAAATTGCGTAAGGTTTGTTCATAAACCACTAAAGAAGTGTTATAATATGCAGTTCCTAGTGTTTTAGTAACATCTGTATCTCCTTGCGATTTGGCGTGAGTAAAATAAATAAATACAGCGATATCATCTCCTACCGTATAATAATTTCTTTGTTCCGCTTCGATTTCTCTTATATCTGAAATAGATTGAGTGTCTACCAATGGTGTGATAATTTCGGTTTCAACAAATACGATTCCTCCAGGTTTGTTTATTCTTTCTTCTAGAAAAACTTTAAAAGCATCTAGGCTTTCTTGCCTAGGTCTTAACCCTTGAGTAAAAGCAAGTTCAACAGTTAAACTAGAATAGGTATTATTTGAAAGTAAATCGGCGGCAGATACTCCTAAGGATTTTACATTTTCTGCTCTTGGGTTGTTTGCATTGTTATTAGAATCATCATCACTACTACAGGACAAGATGAATAAAATGGAAAAAAGGGAAATAAAATAATTAAGTTTCATAATCTAAGTTTCGTTGCAAATAGGAATTAAATAAAAAGCTTTGCCAAATAATCAAAGTTATCTCCTCTTTCGATTACTTTAAATTTAAAGCCACAATTAGCGGTAGCAGTCTCAAAAATAGTTTCATCTAAATATAACCATTTAAAAGGCTCGCTAGAATTGTTTTTATATTTCATAATAAACTCTAACTCCCCGTAATAACGATTGTTAGGGACTAAAATTGCACCTTCCTCTGTAGAATCGTACATATATTGAAGATCGCTAGAATCTATAAGTACTTGACCATTTGGTTTTAATAAGGATTTTAAATGTTGAAGGTAATAGTCTATTTGCTCAATATTTTGAAAAATACCAGTACCATTCGAAAGCATCAAAATAGTGTCAAAAGTTTCCTCTTTTAATTCTAATAGGTCTTGATGAAAAGCATGATTTACACCTCTTAATTTACAAACATCAATGGCACCTTTTGAAGTGTCGATAGCCATAACATCAAATCCTTTTTCTTGTAGATATAAGGCGTGACTCCCTGCGCCACAGCCTACATTTAAAACTTTTCCTTTTGCTAATTCTAGAGCTTTTGTTTCTATAGAAGGCATCTCGAAAATATCCCTAAAAAGATAAGAGATCGGTAATACATCTTCCTCACTGATGTTCGTTTCGGTAAGGATATCTTCGGTGTAATTTCCGTTTTGATAATCTAATAATGCTTTTCCAATTATATCTGTCATTTTGTTTATTATAGTTCCCTGAGTGATTTTTTTTTAAAACCGTATCGAAGGGAATTTATCCATAAAATTATTTTTTAATCTCTTCGATACATCCGATTGCCATCGGAAACTCAGAGAACAAAAATAATTTTAACTACTTTTGAAGTCTATGGAAAAAATATTAGAACAGCTTCCAAAGAAAGCCAAAGATAAACATAACGAGAGTATAAAATTATTTAAAAAACTTAAAAAGAAGCCACCTAGACATTTGGATTCGTTGATGGTGGAGTTACACGATAATGAGTTTGAAAAAACAGATTGTTTAACTTGTGGCAATTGTTGTAAAACCACTGTACCATGGTTAAATGACCAAGATGTTGCACGAATTGCTAAACATTTAAAACTAAAAGAGCAAAAGTTTATTGAGGAATATCTTGAAGTAGGAGAGGACAACGAATTGTCATTTAAATCGGCGCCTTGTGTTTTTTTAGGATTTGATAATGAATGCAGTATTTATAATATTCGACCAAAAGCCTGTCGTGAATATCCCCACACCAATAGAAGAAAATTTCAACAAATTTCTGCACTCACATTAGAAAATGTGGCTATTTGCCCAGCAGCATTTAATATTGTTGAAGAGTTAAAAAAACGATTGCCTATTCAATATTCTGAAAAAGGGGGTAAACCAAGAGAGAAGTTTAGAAGAGGTGGAGGTTAATTCATTTAATCATACAACATATACTTCTGTCGCATTTTATCATAAACCTCTAAACCTTTCAACCAAGTCTTTCTAATTTCACGGTAGGTATAGCCCTTCTCTATTTGTTCTTGTAATTTGGTGGTTCCTGCTAATTTTGTAAAAAATGGATTAAAAAAATCTTTCTTTTTACTTACTAAATAGGCACCACATAGCCATTGTAAGTTTAATTTGTTAAGTCTTTTAGTTTCTCGTAAATCCTTTCCGTGGCACAATTCATTTTTAAACTTAGGGTATTTGGCTCCTTCGTTTGCTTGGGGTGTAAATGGGAATTCAAACCAATCAGGAGACAATTGGGGTGCTCCAAATATCTGAAATTGCATCTCGGTTCCTCTTCCTGCACTTATGGGAGTTCCTTCAAAAAAGCAAAGACTGGGATAGAGATTTATAGCAACGTCGTTGGGTAAATTTGGCGATGGTTTTATAGGCAGAGAATATTCGGTCTGGTGGGTATAGTTTTTTATTTTTATTATAGTTATGTCGCATTTAATATTATTGTCTAACCATCCTTCGCCATTAATCATTTGCGCATATTCACCAATAGTCATTCCGTGTACCACAGGCACGGGATGCATCCCAACAAAACTTTTATGTTGCTCTTCTAAAATTGGACCATCAATATAATGTCCGTTTGGATTAGGGCGGTCTAAAATAAGTAAGGGAATATTATTTTCAGCACAGGCTTCCATCATATAATGCAATGTAGAAATATAAGTGTAAAAACGAGCTCCAACATCTTGGATGTCGAAAATCATAATATCAATGCCCTCTAATTGATCTTGGCTTGGCTTTTTGTTTTTTCCGTATAAGGAAATAATAGGCAAGCCAGTTTTGGTATCTATACCATCTTTTACTACTTCTCCTGCATCTGCTTTTCCTCTAAAACCATGTTCGGGAGCAAAAACTTTTTTAACATCCAGTTTAAAAGCTACCAAAAAATCTACCAAATGGTATTCCTCTTTGTTGTCTCCTTCTTTTACTAGCATTGGGTTTTCGAAAAATGTTATAAGTGAATCTACCACAACACTAGTCTGATTGGCTACAATTCCAACCTTTTTGCCTTTTAGATGAGAATAATACTCTTCAAATTGATTCGCCCCTACAATTATAGGTTTTTCAGGTTGCTGATCTTGTCGAAGCATTTTTTTATCTTCTTTTTCTTGATTCTGACTTCCACAAGAAAAACAAGTTAGTATAGTTAATGCTACCCATAAGAATTGCGTATTTTTGAAAACAGATAAAGACATAAGGGTTTACGTGAATTTCGAATATTTCATCGCCAAGCGAATTATTTCCGCAAAGGAATATAAAAATAGTGTATCGGCACCAATAATAAAAATTGCAATCGTATCAATTGCAATAGGATTTATTACGATGCTAATTTCGATTGCAACTGGTGTTGGTCTTCAAAAAAAAATTCACGAAAAGGTTTCTGCATTTAACGGTGATATAATTATCTCTAATTACGACACTAATTTTTCTAACGATTCACAAAATTCCATTTCTATCCACCAAGATTTTTATCCTGAATTTAAAAATGTGGAAGGGATAAAACATATACAAGTTACAGCTTCAAGAGGAGGAATAATACGAACTCCAACAGACTTTGAAGGGATTGTAGTTAAGGGAGTTGGAAATGATTACGATTGGCACTTTTTTTCTGAATTTATTGTAGAAGGAAGACTTCCCAATTATACGGATGCTTTAAACGAGGAGATCTTAATTTCAGAATATTTAGTCAATAGATTAAACCTTAAAATTGGAGATAAAATAACGACCTTTTTTATTGGGAAAGATAGCTCTAAGCCACCAAGAAGTAGAGGTTTCGATATTGTTGGAATTTATAATAGTGGTTTTTTAGATTTCGATTCCACCTTTGTTATAGCAGATATTCGTCATATACAACGATTAAATAAATGGGAAGAAGATGAGATTGGATCTTTTGAGATTTTTGTGGAGGATTTTAACGATATTGAAAATATTGGCAACCAAGTGTATGAACAAACCAGTAGTTTGTTGGATTCACAAACCATACAAGAAAAATATTATTCTATTTTTAAATGGTTAGAATTATTCGATTTTAATATTATTCTCATCATAGGAATTATGATATTAGTGGCAGGAATTAATATGATTACGGCACTTTTGGTATTGATATTAGAGCGAACTCAAATGATTGGAATTTTAAAGGCTTTGGGCAGTAATGATAAAACCGTTCGTAAAATATTTTTTTACAATGCCATGTATTTAATTGTAAAAGGATTGTTTTGGGGTAACCTAATAGGAATAGGATTATTATTAGCTCAAAAGTATTTTAAACTAATAAAGTTAGACCCAAGTGTATATTATGTAACTGAAGCTCCTATATATTTGAATATTGACTATATTTTACTTTTAAATCTTGGCACTTTTATGCTTTGTATGATCATGCTAATTTTACCTTCCTTTATCATTTCAAAGATATCTCCAGTAAAGGCGATGCGATTTGAGTAAATCCTATTTCTGAATAAACGGAAGTTTTTAATTAAATCCGTATCATATGATTATCTTTGCCAACCTAAATTAAGACGATGCAATACGCAAAAAACATATTAGAAACTATTGGTAACACACCATTAGTTAAGATAAATAAATTGGTAGAAGAAATTCCTGCTTTAGTTCTCGCCAAATACGAAACCTTTAACCCAGGAAATTCTGTTAAGGATCGTATGGCCTTGACGATGATTGAAGATGCTGAAGCAGATGGAAGATTAAAGCCAGGAGGAACAATAATAGAAGGGACTTCTGGAAATACGGGAATGGGATTAGCATTAGCAGCAATTGTAAAGGGCTACAAATGTATTTTTGTGTTAGCAGATAAGCAGTCGAAAGAAAAATGTGATATCTTAAAAGCTGTAGGGGCTGAGGTAATCGTTTGTCCAACTGCGGTTGAACCTGAAGATCCAAGATCTTATTATTCCGTTTCTAAACGTTTGGCAGAAGAAACTCCAAATAGTTGGTATGTAAATCAATATGACAATCCCAGTAATGCAAAGGCGCATTATCAAAGTACGGGTCCAGAAATCTGGAAACAAACCGATGGTAAAATAACACATTTTGTTGTGGGTGTTGGGACTGGAGGAACAATCTCTGGTGTTGGAAAATATTTAAAAGAACAAAATCCGAATATCAAGATTTGGGGTATCGACACCTATGGAAGCGTCTTTAAAAAATACCACGAAACAGGTGTTTTCGATGAAAAAGAAATTTATCCATACGTGACCGAAGGAATTGGAGAAGACATACTTCCCAAAAACGTAAACTTCGATATTATTGATGGATTTACCAAAGTAACCGATAAAGACGGAGCTGTTTACACTCAAAGATTGGCTAAAGAAGAAGGGATGTTTCTAGGTAATTCTGCAGGTTCTGCTATCAAAGGAGTACTACAATTAAAAGAGCATTTTACAAAAGGCGATGTAGTGGTAGTTCTTTTTCACGATCACGGAAGTCGTTATGTGGGTAAAATGTTTAACGACGACTGGATGCGTGAAATGGGGTATATAGATTAGTATTTAGCAGTTTGTGTTGTTTTTTGGATTCGGTTTATAATTGTAATTTAAACAAGAAGAATTATAATCTAGCCTAACAATTAATTATTTTCTCGTAAATTTGAGTATTCCTTTTACAACTCCCTGTGAATTCTTAACTCATGAAAGAAGATTTTCTACACTATGTGTGGAAGTATCAGAAATTTAATGTTCAGAAACTTTTCACAACATGTAGAACTACCTTAACTATTGTTAAGGTAGGGGAACATAATAATAACTCTGGCCCGGACTTTTTTAATGCTCAAGTAGCTATAGGGGATCAACTTTGGGCAGGGAATGTTGAGGTTCATCTGCAATCCAACGATTGGTATGCTCACCATCATGAGGAAGACTCAAATTACGATAACGTTATTTTACATGTAGTATGGGAATATAATGCCGATATTTTTAGAAAAGACAATTCTGCTATTCCTACTTTAGAATTAAAATCAATAGTTGATGAAAGTGTTCTAAAAAATTATCACCACTTATTTTCAAAAAAACAGCAATGGATTAATTGTGAGAATGATTTTCCGAGAATAGATTCCTTTTTGATTAAAAATTGGTTGGATCGATTGTATTTAGAACGCTTACAAGTGAAATCTTTATTATTTGAAGAGGAAATGAAATCTTCAAACAATCATTGGGAGGGATTGTTGTTTAAATTGCTTTGTAAAAATTTTGGTCTAAAAGTAAATGGGGAGTCATTTTTTAGCATTGCACAATCTATAGATTTTTCTATCCTTAAAAAATGCAATCATGATAGCTTAGAAATTGAAGCCCTGTTTTTCGGTCAAGCAGGTTTTTTTGAAGAGAATAAGGAAGATTCCTATTTTGAGTTATTGAAAGGCAAGTATCTATATTTAAGACATAAATTTGATTTAGATATCAATTCGGTTAATTTTCCTAAATATTTTAGATTACGACCTTCTAATTTCCCTACGATACGATTATCACAATTAGCAGTTTTGTTTTCAGAAAAACAATCACTGTTTTCAAGAATTTTAGAAGCAAAAAGCTTAGAGGATTATTATACAATATTTACTGTTTCTGCAAATGAATATTGGGATACCCATTATAATTTTGGAGTTTGTTCTACAAAAAAGAAAAAAAGACTAACCAAAAAGTTTATAGATTTACTATTAATAAACACGATCATACCATTAAAGTATAGTTATGCAAAATATATGGGTCAAGATGCTTCCGAAGATATTATGAACTTAGCATCTACAATTCCATATGAAGAAAATTCTATAATTAAGAAATTTAATCTATTAGGTTATACTGCTAAAAACAGTTTGCAATCTCAAGGGTTACTTCAGCTAAAAAATGAATATTGTATTAAAAATAATTGCTTGCAATGTGCTATTGGAAATTCTATTTTAAAAGGTAATACCAAATAAACTTCAAAACGACCAATTAAATTCTTTTCTATTTCCTTTATATTTCAATATAAAATATAACCGTAGCTATTGCTATGCTTAAATTTTCTATATCCTCTAAAGAAAATATAATTTTAATTTATTATCAATCATTTTAAAAAACATTTGGTATAATTAATTATTGATTTTATAATAAAGGCCAAGATTAATGGCAGCTTCTTTAGCTACATTGTTCCCAGAAAAAGCGCCTCCAAACCCTGCGATAATCCCAAAGTCTGGTGTGATTTCTCCAATAGTCTTTAATCCAAAAGCAGTGTATTCTTGGTCGTTTACATAAAGTGCAGTTAAAGTATTTTGAAAAGGTGTGTCAAAATCTCCATTGTTTAATGAAATAACAAAGTCAAGAAAAGCGATCAGCCATATTTTGTCAATTATTTTATACCCTCCTTCACCACCAATCCTGAAGTTTGAACTATAACTATTAGTTCTAATATTAAAACCTGTAAATGCTTGAAAATAGGTTTTGTTATATCCACGACCAAAGTTGATTAGGGGTGTGAAAGTAAAGGCGTCGTAACCCGTTCTAATTCCTGAGGTTTCATGATATTCGCTTGTGTTAAACTCTATATTAAATTGTCCTGTTAACAACCATTTTTTATTGTATAAATTATGTTTTATTCCTAATTCGATATTTCCAAAATCATTTACGGTTTCTGTAGTTGTAGAAGAAGATTTAATTCCTGTTTTGTTTGTTAAGTTTCCTGTTTTAATATTTTTAAAAGGAGCATTTATTATGAGGGTCGTTTTATCTGAAACTCCATACTCTACAAATATTTGATATGTATTGTCGGTAATTTCTCGTTGCGTATTATAATCTGGATTTCCGAAAACTTCATCATAATTTGGAATAGATGAATAACTGAGTTGCGTATAAAATTCTCCTTTCTTTTTTGTCCAAGGACTTTGAGAAAAAAGAGTGGTAGGACAAAATAAAAAAAGCATTAATAGCTTAAAAAAAATATAGATTTTCAAAATACAATTATTTACAATAGAGATATCCTTACAGAAACAATAGCGTAATTTTAATTTTCATAGTTAGTCCACTTTAGAAGTACATTAAAGATAAGAATAAATATTATTAAAGTTAATTTTCAGTAAAAATTAGTATTTTGCATTATGCTAAAATTGGTATATTCCATACGTCATTATTTCGAAAAACGCGGGTTTTATGTAAGCTCTCGTTTTGCAGATCGTCTTGGAATTAGAGCAAAATATATTCGTCTTTTTTTCATTTACTTATCTTTTGCTACAGTAGGTGTTGGGTTTGCTTTATATATTACCATGGCTTTTTTATTGCGTTTAAAAGATTTGTTTTACACTAAAAGATCTTCAGTTTTTGATTTATGAGAGAGTTGTTTCAGAAAAAAATAGTTTCCGCAATTTTACTTTTGTTATTAGTTTTTCTTTCAGGAGCACTAACTTTTGTTTTTGCTTTCGATTTTTCGATGGTTGATGCTATATATATGACGATAATTACAGTTTCTACTGTAGGTTTTAAAGAAGTAGAGCCCTTGACCAATGCAGAAAAACTATTTACTTCGGGTTTGATTGTGTCTAGCATATTTATTATGGGATATTCTTTAGCAGTTTTTAGTGAATATTTATTAAGCAGAAGTATCCTTGGAAATTTAATTCAAAAGAGAGTAGAAAAAAAAATAAGAAAAATGAATAATCATGTTATTGTTTGCGGATATGGAAGAAATGGACAACAAGCTGTTCATAAATTATTAGCTTATAAAAAGCCATTTATAGTTATTGAAAAAGATGAAGAAGTAGTAGAGAAATACTATAGTGAATTAGTTTCGTTTGTTTTAGGAAATGCAAATGAAGATGAAGTCTTAAAAAAGGCAGGAATAGAAAAGGCAACTACCCTAATAAGTGCTTTGCCTAGTGATGCTGATAATCTATTTGTGGTATTATCGGCAAGACAATTAAATAAAAGATTAAAAATTATAAGTCGCGCGACCGAAGAAACAACACTAAAAAAACTAAAGTTAGCTGGAGCTAATAATGTAATAATGCCAGATAGAATTGGTGGCGACCATATGGCATCTTTAGTAGTAACTCCAGATTTAATCGAGTTTTTAGACAATCTGTCTGTTTCTGGAGATGATGATAGTATGAATGTGGAACAAGTGCCATTTTCTAAAGTATGTCCAGAAGGAAAGGAAATGGCAATTATAGATTTAGACCTACGCAAAGAAACAGGTTGTTCCATTATAGGATATAAAACACCAGATGGAGAATATATTGTAAACCCTGAACCATCATTAGTTTTAAAAAGAGGATCTAAGCTTATTCTTATTGGTAGGCCACAGCAAATTGATAAATTGAAACGTGTATATCATGTGTAAAACCCTTTAACAAATTAACTGGTAAAAATTTGAAGTCCCGTTTTTTTTTAGTTTCTTGCCTAGCTGAAAAATCATTTCACTAAGAAATTAACAAAAACTCTAATTATGAAGAAATATCTTCTTTCCCTTTTTACTTTATTAATACCATTTTTAACCTTTGCACAAGAAGCTGCACAGGTTGGAATTGATCAACAGATTGATGAAGCTTTTAAACCTATTTCAGATGCTATTTCTAGTGTCATATTTTTCACAGTATTTGGAACTCCATTTGTATTGATATTATTAGTAGGTAGTGCTTTGTTTTTTACACTGTATTTTGGTTTTCCAAATTTTAGATATTTTATAACCTCTATTAATATTGTAAGAGGAAAGTATGATGATTTAGATCATCATGAAGCTGGAGACCCTGCTTTAGCAATTGATGGAGATATAAAAGGCACCATAGAAGATGAAAGTAAAGATGGTGAAGTTACGCACTTCCAAGCCTTAGCGACCGCAGTATCGGGTACCGTAGGTAATGGGAATATTGCTGGTGTAGCATTAGCTATAGCCCTTGGTGGTCCTGGAGCAACTTTTTGGATGGTGGTATGTGGATTGTTAGGGATGTCTACCAAATTTGTGGAATGTACATTAGGAGTGCAATATAGAGATGTTGGAGAAGATGGTACGGTATATGGAGGTCCAATGTATTATATAAGTAAAGGATTAAAAGAAAGAGGTTTTAGTATGTTAGGTAAGGTTGCTGCTGTTTTCTTTGCAATCTTTTGTATTGGAGGTTCTTTTGGTGGAGGTAATGCAGCCCAATCAAATCAAGCTACTATTGTTATTAAAGATTTATTAGGTTTGCAAAGCTCTAGTGCTGGTGCAATTATAGGATTGGTTTTAGCAATTTTAGTTGGGATTATTATAATAGGTGGAATTAAAAGAATAGCATCTGTTACTGAAAAAGTAGTGCCATTTATGGCGATACTTTATCTTGTAGCTTGTCTTTATATAATATTGAGTAATTTTTCATTAATTGATGACGCTTTTGGTTTAATATTTTCCGAAGCTTTTAATCCTAAGGCTATTGGAGTAGGTGGAGTTATTGGTGTTTTATTAGTAGGATTTAAAAGAGCGGCTTTTTCTAATGAAGCTGGAGCGGGTTCTGCATCTATTGCGCATTCAGCAGTAAAAACTAAATATTCTGCCTCTGAAGGTTTAGTAGCTTTATTAGAGCCTTTCATTGATACTGTTGTAATTTGTACAATGACTGCTTTAGTAATTATTATTTTTAATTTTGGTGGTGCATTTGAATACGGTGGTGAAGGTTCTGTAATAATAGATGGGATTTCGTATGAAGGTGCTGGAATAACCTCTAAGGCATTTGCACAATACATACCATATTCTGGGTTATTCTTAACGATTGCAGTAGTGTTATTTGCAGTTTCAACTATGATTTCATGGTCTTATTATGGATTGCAATCTTGGAAATATTTATTCGGAAGAGGGAAAGCTGCAGATTTAACCTATAAATTTCTATTTTTAGGATTTGTTGTTATTGGTGCTGCAGCAAGTATGAATTCTATTTGGGCTTTCTCTGATGCAATGATTTTTGCAATGGTATTCCCTAATATGATTGGATTGTATTTCTTATTCCCAGTCGTTAAAAAACAATTAAAAAGATATTTAGATGCGATTAAAGAAAGTAAATCGTAGTCCTATTTATTGGTAATTAAATAATTTAATTCTCCCCAGAATAATAATTAATATATATTCTGATGGAAAATCTTAAATCCCATTTCGTGTTTAACAGACAACAACGAAATGGGATTTTGTTTTTAACACTTCTTATATCAGTATTATTAAGTGTTTATTATTTCGTTGATTTTTCTGAAGAAGATGTTTTAGATACCAGTTCTCCTGAAATTATTTCTCTTCAAAGAGAATTAGACTCTTTACGGAAAATTGAAATTGTTAATCGAAAACCCAAACTGTATCCTTTTAATCCAAATTTTATTACAGATTTTAAAGGATATACTTTAGGGATGACTCACAAAGAAATAGATAGATTACATCAATTTAGGGCAGATGATAAATGGATCAATTCAGTACAAGATTTTAAAAAAGTGACCCAAGTTTCAGATTCACTATTGATAGTGATTAGTCCTTATTTTAAATTTCCAGATTGGGTAACCAATCCGAAATCTAAAAAACAAAATAATAAGGGATTTAAAGAAAAGTTATTTGCAGAAAAGATCGACCTTAACAAAGCTACAGCAAAAGAACTTCAGAAAGTAAGTGGAATTGGAGAAGTATTGAGCAAGCGTATTATAGCTTATCGGGTAAAATTAGGTGGTTTTACAGCAGATTCACAATTGAATAATGTTTATGGTTTAAATG
>MAAC01000755.1_pt1 | contig 13401 bp, 11 predicted proteins | sample 1115981 | NCBI WGS metagenome assembly MAAC01 (sample SAMN04961126, study PRJNA320927) | seawater metagenome | isolation source: sample BD02T64 sea water enriched with oil for 64 days | place: USA:Gulf of Mexico | collected 2013-07-27 | reverse complement strand
GATCTTCGATGGCGTTGGATTTGTATTTGAGCACAGATGCCTGTGCTGCCCTCGGCAACCCACTAATCCTTAGTTCGAAGAGCTTGTCTCTGTCTAACGATCTATAGTGACCTGCCAGCAATTGTGCTTTGAAACGTTGATCGAGCGACTTGAGTTTCGCGTCATGCATCACATCACTGCGGCTTGTAACGACAAACATACGGTCGGGAGAGGCCGACGCGAGAAATTCGTTGATGGCGTCGTTCCAAGGCAGGCTATCCGGTTCTGCGCGATATCTGCCCCACGGGTCTTCAATTTCAAAGATGACTGATCCTGCAGTCTTATCGTCTCTCAGTCGCTCGGGGCCACCCTCAATTTTGACATGCGTTAGGCCAGCGTTTCCTTCACGAAGTGTCGCAATCAAGGCCTTTGCAGTCGTAGTTTTCCCAGTTCCAGATGGGCCGGTTAGAACAATCGCATTCCTCTCTCGAAGTTGCCCTAGAAGATCGTGCCAATTGGCCGGTGGTACAAACTCAGTGAGATCTTTCGAGACGCCATCATAGCCACCGTGCGCATCGATTATCCCAATGACATCGTTGCGTGTCCACACGCCAGCTTGAGATCCCCTCATGCGTACCAAGGCACCTTCTTCTAGCTGCTTGATGCACGCTTGCACTCGGCTATGTGGAACACGGAACCGATCCACGAGACGGTCTTTGATGCGATGCTCAACCTTCTCCTGATCGAGGCAATTCCAAACGGCAACACGACCGTCCGCTTCTTTGTGCAAGGACTTAGACAGAGTCGCGGGCATTTTCTTTAAGCGGTGCCATTGATCTGGGCCTTTGACCGCGAGGTCACGGGTGGCACCACTGAGGTCGGCTGATGTCACAAGCAAGTAGTGTACATCAGAATCTTTCAGCATATCTTTCGCAGGAGTCCGTTTCTTCCCGTGAGCCAGCAGCGATATTATTTCACCAATTGTCCAAGGACCAGTGTTGCGCAATTTGCATTGTACAACCAACCTCTTGGTCTTGACCGTCAGGCCTTGCGTCAATGCGCCAGGTTCGCCAGTCAATTCTGCTTCGAGATCTTCCTCGCTCACCGGTTCAAGCGTAATTTGGTCTGTTTGCTGCTTGTTGGCCAAAAGATCCAACGCAAACAGCACGGACACTTTGAGCTGATACCAATATCCGTCAAGAGAAGACTGTGCGCTCGTGGACTCTTCCGTTTCTGGATTGTGAGTTGGCATCGAAATACTCTTTGATTGAATAGGCGCACAAGCTGATCAGTCTGATCGGCATGCGTTGTTGGATTGTTTTCTTTGACACATTTCAGGTTGTGTAAGCGTTTACCAGATAAACCTTGCGTTCCATTCGCCCCGCTTCAATGTCCCGTGACCGGTTTCAGCAATTGCTAGAGAAGCAATATTTCCTTGCAACCAAGTACCGCTTCCCACCCTTAGTGCCGAAATGTGCCCGATGCAGCAATCGAGCCACGTCCCTTTCACATCACTGGCAAGACCGGACCTTAGCGGAAGTTGGTGACGCCATCAGGTTCGGCACTGCAGATTTCCAAAAGCAGACACTTATTTCTGATTTCGCTCTTCGATTTCGGCTTGACCAAGTTCTAGGATGCGCTTCTAAATGTCCCAAGTTTATCGAGGATAATTATGTTTAAGCGTCTAAGGTCAATTGCAAATGGAATTTGGTCCTGGTTCCGCCGACAATCTCTTTTTATAAAGTTACTCCTCATTGTTCCTGTCACCTGCGCTGTGGCTGTCACGGTTCTGATCGGGAATATGGGGCTCGCTTTGATGGGCACCGCAGTTGCATTGTACGCTCCAATCGTTGGCTGGATTGGCGGTTTCTTCGTGATGATATTGGGAAAAGCAGGAATTATTGTCGCTAAAGACTGCCGTCAGTCTCGATAGTATCTAGCGGTTTCCAAACCTGCCATTCAACGCCACATCGCAGCTTCGTCATAGCGGACAATGCACAGAGTGTATCGAAATTAACTATTTGGAGCGGGAAACACTAATGCTTGTTCCGGTGCTCCAATTTTAAGGGATCTTGTCGCGCGGGAAATCGCCACATAGAACAGTTTTGCTTGAGCTGCATCCTCTGATTTGAAATGCGGAACATACGGAATGATAACATCATGGAACTCCAAACCTTTGAGTAGGAGCGGTGTGGACACTGTTCGTTTTGGTAATTGCCTTCCCACAAAGTTGTTGCGGAGGCGAATGGCTTCAGCGGCCTCCGACAAAGTCGCGCACCTATCGTTTGCAAGCTCCAAAAGAGCGCGTTCACAATCGCGCCAAAGCCCACTCCTGAAAAGTCTCCATCTGGGGTGGCTCCTCGCTGCATGCAAAAGAGAGCCCGCGGCCTCGGCTGGCCGCGGACCTGTTAATTGGTCGCGCAGGTCTTGCATCAGAGCATCTACTGCTGAAGAGTCCACATCGATTGTGTCTTGGTTCGGTTCTTTCTTCCGGAAACAGTCAACAAAAAATTTCCGGACGGCTTCATGGTAGGACTTATTACTCGAGGCAGCATCCCATTCTTCAGCAAAAAGCCTAAGCCTTCTGGCCTCAAGTTCTTCAATTGCCTGAAAGGCACCGTTAGTCGCGCGAGCAAGATTGTAGCAGATAGCTTTTCGACAATGGATAGCAGCAACTGACTCAGCTTCAAAATCTAAACCGTCGAAAAAAACGCTCATGTCGAACGGATCATGGCTCGTTTGCCAGTGTATGCGTTCGTCGTCCAATTCAATTTTCTCTCCTGCCTCCAGCCGCTTTCTTGTGTCGTGAATCCACGCTCCCAGGGCTGGGTTGGTCTTCTCCCAACGATGAGGCACCGTCAGTTCTGCAACCAACGGGAAACTCGGGAAAATTTGTGTATTCCAATCCAATGTAGCCCCAGCAAACTCAAATATGCCCTGCATCGGATCACCGAAAACTGTTGTGGGAACAATTCGACTGAGGGCCAATGCAACTTCATGCTGGCAGGCGTCGCAATCTTGATACTCGTCGATAAGAATACGATCATAGGATGATTCCACGACGTCCGTTACAGCCGGGACATTAAGGGCCAATGCAGTCCCTCGATAAAGCGCCGCCCATTCTTGTCCTTGCGGCGATGATCCGGGAGGTTGCGCTACTCCACTGAAAGCATTTGCATACTTCATGCACCACCCAGCAAAGGTATCCACGTTCACTCGATAATATGGCACTTCGAGCTTCCTCAACCTCGCTCGAACAGCATGAACACCGGCATGTGTATGGGTCAAGATCAAGGCGCGACGGCACGCCCCTGCCACACGGGCAATCGTTTCAGTCTTGCCGTATCCCGCCGGTGCCACAACAGAGCTGTTACCGCTTTGCAGAACGAGTTGATCCTCATCCATAGAGCCAGTTCTCAACCTTACGAAATGCCTGTGACAAATCGCTGCCCTCATTTGCAAGCATGGCATCCCAGACTAGAGGCGAAACTTCACGACCAATTCTTTGCTCCTTGAACCACTTCTTCTTAGCCGCAACTTCTCCGACTATTCGTCTCAACGCGGGTCCGTCGAACTGGCTTTTTTCACCCCATGTCGAAAATGGTTCCTGCGCAGCAATTTCACTCAAGCCCTCTACCTTGCTGGCGATGCTTGCAGCAACGGAATTGGGTTCACGTTCAGTAATTACAAATTCAAGGAGTCTCTGAACCATGGCATCGTCTGCCGCCAAAAATAGCGCCTGTTCAGTATGGATTTTATCCACATACTCAATGACGGGAACATCCGCATCATTTAACCCTTTAAGTTTGTCTTCCCGAAGGTCCGTATCAGAGTCCCGGAATAAGCATACTTGGTATCCCAACTCGTGGAATGCTAGCGCAATGCTTGGGGCTTCGTCTCCGTTGCCATCAACTAGTGTTGCGCCTAGTTGCTCAATCGGAATTTCATCATGACCTGCGGGCCAAAACTCCTTAATACCAAGAAAAATTCCTACTTCGGTTCGCCCCTCAAGGACTAGGATGCGCCTTGCTAGGAGCGCATTCGGCGCGAACCTAAGGATGGGCTTAAGCAACTCAGGCTTGGAAACCGATATAATATCCATTTTCCGCGAAACTTGGTCGCGCTTCAGTATTCGAAGGCTTGGCCCGCCAGCTTCTCCCAAAGCCACATCCGAATGGGTCGACATCAGTATCTGTCCGAGAGGTTTTCCTTCCTCCGCATTCGACTTTTGATCTCGTTTGATTTGGGAAATGGCACCGATGATCCGATGTGGCTCAAGCCCATGCTCGATTTCATCAATCAACAAGATTGCGCCTTCAGGGATTCCCGATTTTTGAATTGCCAGAGTGGCCAACCGCTTGGTTCCAAGTCCCGCCTGCCTTAGGGGAATTCCATCGTCGTGAAGCGCTATAGAGCCAGAAGAAAACCCAGATCGGCCAAGCTCCAACCCCGGTTGATAGCTGCCGTTTACGTAGGCTCCCAAGCTTTTGGCCGTCTTTTCTGCTGCTTTGGCTGACTCGGTAAGTTCTGGAATGTCACTGAAATCCGCGTTGTCGCGGGCCGTACGATAAGCGCCAGACAATCGCAACGCCGTCTCAGCTGTATTGTCAGTAAGTCGTGCCAAAACAGAACCTTGCCCCCAAGACAGGTGTCTAGCGTCTGTTCCTGACAACCTGACCAACCCAAATAATGAACGGTCACGATTGGACAATATGCGCGGCCGATCTGACCTTTCACAAACGAGTTCCCATACAGGTTCCATAGTGGCGTCGACAGTCAGCCTGACAGTAAGCACAGGTTCGTCGTCGTCTACCGGTTCGTCACGCAACACATTGACGTTGGTCCAGCCCCTGACGTAAAGTCCAAAACGCTCGTCTGATTTTAATTCGGAAGACAGTTCGCCGAGTGTCACATCCACCTGTATTGCATTGGACGCGTCACAGTCCAAAAAGTCCGCCTCCATAAAGGAGAGCCAGCGAGGTGACAGCGTAGCTTCAATCGCATCGAGGACAGTCGTCTTGCCAACATCACCTGATCCAATCAGACAACAGAACGGGCCGCCCGGTTTCCAATCGAGTGACGCTATGCCCTTAAAATATTGGACTGTGACTTGCCGAATCTGCATCTAAAAATCCCATTTATAGCTATTGGAAAGCCTTTCCGATTCTATGTCGTGAGAACAACTTAGAGCCGAACGACATCTTATGTCAGTAGAAAATCGAGTTCATCAGTAGTATGAATAAGTTCTGTGTGTACGATTGTTTACTATGGCTAGGGTTGAGACTCCCGTGACCGACTAACGACCGTTGCAAAGCCTCAGAAGATGGGCCGCCTTAGTGGACCGCGACCACCCAAAGCCGACAGCCGCCTACCGGCTCATGCCACAATGCAGTTTTCTGAATGCCACCGTTCCTACGACAAGCAGCGTGTAAGTGGACAAACGCCTCACAATGAAAGATTGAGCTCCGCGAGCTTGGGGTCGATTATCCCCATGAGCATTCCGGTGTAACGATCCTCGCCACAGGTCAAGCCATATAGATACTCAAGTTCCTGATCTATTAAGTGAGAAATTTCTGACCTTTGATCCATATCGCCCCCGTGCAGCCGATCAAGGAGCCGTGCGAGCTTTTCCAGCCGCTCCAAAGAAACCTTGGCCCAACGCATATATCTGGTTCTATCACGAACTAGGCCAGACCGATTTAGTCCATAGATATCAATCGACGCCCTGGCCTTCTGGGCGCTGTGTGACTGCGGGTCGATATCTACGGGGACTGCAATGCAGCTACCATCAAAGTCTATAAACCGGATGTGGAGGGATGGATCTTCGACACAAGGATTAACCAGCAATGGGACTTCGTGAGCTTCTTGGCCGACCGCAGACGCACGAAGTCCTTCGTCCAGTAGGGGAAATTTGTCTTTCTTGCCCGATGCCACTTTAGTACCATCAAAGAGGAGTAAATTCTCTTCGCGATTACACCGAATGCAGGACGGCAGCAAATTCTCCCATGTTGCAGCAAGCCACCAATAGCCTGGCTTTATCTTGCCCACTGCCGTTTGGATTGCGCCTTTCGGCCTGAAATGCTCAACATCTTTTGGCTGCGTGGCGTCATAGTCAGCCTCGCAATACGCGCATTTCCCACCGCTCATTACTTCCAGAGCGTCCTTCACATCGGGCTTTTTGTATGCAGTGAAGTCGAAACCGCTTTGCTGGCCGGTGCCATCAAAGTGGCTCCTTGCTTCCTTGAATTCGGTAACGCCAGTAGTCAGCAGAGATGCCGGGCTCAGAGGCCGTTTCAATTTTCTCAACGTTTCCTCCGCTGCCCACTTGAGACTCCCCGCTCGGCTATCTCACGCAGTTGCTGCAGTGTAGCGTCTCTTAATGGCTGTGAAGCAGTTGTGCCGCCAGTAGAGTTGCGAACGAATTCATTCGTCACCTTAAGCATCATGCGCTCTGTTTCGCTGCGTCCCAACGCTTCGCCGTCCGCAACGCGGTCACGGATCTCTGCGATACGGGCGCGTCGAGCAGGTTCCTCCGGCAATGACATCAGATGATAATATTCGTCTAGGATGGCCTCAGTACCAGGGTCAAGTGTACTCTCCAGACCAAAAACGCGGGATGTCAAAAGTTGGTCAACTTGCATGCCTTCTAGAGCGGGCAAGTTCTGGTCGCAAACAATAGAGTTGTCTGTATCCCGACGTAGCAGGGCAACCTCGCCGTCACGGAGCCCACGCAAAGTAAGCGGATTGTGGGTGCTTGCAACAAATTGAACTTGGGGAAAGGCATCGCGAAGGGCATTGACAATCCGCATAGCCCATTGGGGATGAAGGTGGGAATCTATCTCGTCAATCAGAACGATTCCTGTGGCGCTGGCCAAAGTGTCCCACCGTTCGAATAGGTGCCGCATAATGTCAGCGCACATTCCTACAATGGTTTGATATCCAGCGGATAGCTCCCCCAATGTTGCTCTATGATCGCCTGTATCGAAATAAATCTTGTTGCCTGAGCGGAGCATTATGGACGCGGCGCTGACCGGTAAGATCGATCTTAGAGCTCTAGCTGCCGTCTCAAATAGCTTCTCGTCTAAGCTGAGAAGCCATGCGCCAGGATAGGCAATGCGCGCGATTGGCTGCATGATGGGCGCGATCCTCGAGAATCGAGGGCCGCGCTCGTTGCGCCGGGACCGACGCTCCGCATGTCGCAAAGCTCCATAACCGAGTACAATCGCAGAGGGTCCGTGCGTTCCTTGAAATTGGTCCTCATTGCGTCGAAATCGAAGCTGGACGGGTACGTCTTGATCCCAGAACCAAATCTCAATTGACCCTTCAAACGCGCCTACCGAAAGTACTTTTGATGGGCGCGTAAACCGTCGAACTTCGTCGGCACCAGCGAGCGCCATTGCAATCGCTTGAAGAACCGTGCTCTTGCCCGTTGCATTCTCGCCCAGAAGCATAAGCCAAGGTGCGCGCTCTGAGCCGGGTTCACCGAAACTAAGTGAAAGATCACGTACTGCTCGAAAATTTTTGATTTCAACTTTTCGCAGAGGTCTCGCTGTGAGGCGAAAGGCATCCGCGTCGTTCGCCAAGATCTGGTCTGCGCTTCTATTCCGCCGACGAGCAATCTGGTCAGGCAATGCTTGAGCGCCGCCGTCGCCTCGCCTCGAGGCCTGTGCGGCTCTGATAGCCTCGCGCGCGACTGCTGCATATGGCCTATCGTTTGGGGCGAGCGCGTGAATTTTGAATTCGTTTTCTGCCATGTAGGCGGTCGCAACGGTGAGCCTCCAGACCTCTAGTCGCGCCCTTACCAGCCCGGGTCGGTTGAGGTTAATCACTTTGATGGTCACTTCGCCTTTTGGGCTGATCGCGTCAACATAACCCGTCTCAGTGAACCTCAGATGCTTGGCGGGGTCATCAAAACATGGGTCTACGAGTAAAGCGCGTTCGACTTGGCGCACTTCTTCCAGCGGCGTGAGCACCTTGGCGCGCTCGTTTTCAATAGGGAAGAAGCTGCGTTTCGCGCGACTGCAAGCAGGGCAAGCGATGTACAGGTTGTCCCACTCAGCAGCCAACCAGCCATAATGGTCGGAGCTCCCACCACCTGAGATATTTGACGCGTCACTGTATGGACGAAATAGATCTATTTCACCACGCGAGGACGCCCCAAGCTCGCTTTCACAATAACAGCACTTGTTCTGAAATAGCTGAACTAGTCCTTCTCGGGCTTGCTGCAGGATCATTGAGCGATTTTTCAGGTCGAGCTTTTGCTTGTTGCGGATCTCAGGTGGCTGGCCATAAAACTCGTAAATCTGCGCTCTAGCGACGCCCACCAAGTCGGGCTTGAGGGGCGACGGCACTCTTCTTCGATCGACTGAAATCATAGCAGAAAAGCTCCATTTTGTGCGTTGCGCCGTGATCCGCATCACACCCCTAGTTTCCAATACTTTCAACCCTTAAGAGTAAAAAGTGGCGCTAATCGCATGAATACTTCCAGTCCGAAAACTCTCCCAGACCATGCATTCATCATAGTTGAATATCAATAAAACGAGATTGCTACTAGAAATCACAACAGCTGTATCTAGTAGTTTCTGGACCGATCTCGCAAGAAAGGAACGCTAAATTTGAGAACCGCTCCCATAAGAAAAGTCAGTTTCGCAAACGTAAATGATGTCCGCCCATACTATCGGTGCCAAAAAGAGGCTCACGTTTTCGCAGATGCAGCCAGTTTTCTTGCTAAATCGTCGAAGAACCGGTTATCAGTCGTCCAAATCGAAGTGACATGAAAAATCAATGCCTGACAATGAACCTGATGTAATATTCTCGAGCGTCTGCCAGAGTTTTCTGGTCGATGGGCACCGTTTTGAAATCAAAGTCTTCTGCACCGATCAAGATCCAAAGTGGCTATTGGAGGTCGTTGACGATGACGGCACATCACATGTCTGGGAGGCTCCATTTGAAAGCGATGATGAGGCTTTAGCAGCTGCTTTACTCGCGTTCGAGGAGGAGGGTGCTGACGGTTTTCTCAATCCCAATTCCAATGTCATTTCATTTCCAGTGCGCCGTAGTTGATCTCGCTGCGCCCTGTGTCTTCCGACGACCCCGCCCTTGATGGCTCAAAGCTACTAGACGCGCTTTACAAGGCGATGGCCTATGCCCAAGAGAATGACGGGATCGGTTTAACCCCCTCCAAAGCATTTAACCGGAAATTCTGCCATTGGGCCGCCGAGAACTTCAACTGGCCAGAATATTCGGCTGACTATTTGCTACGCATTCAAAAAGTGCTGAATGAGCATGATGTGGCTTCAGTCATGGTGCTGCATGATTTGCTCTGCGTCATGAAAGCCGGGCGGCATATCAAAGAAAAGTTCCAGTTCAGCAAAAAGTTTCTATCTTTGGCAGAAGATCGCGGCGCAATGTTCTCAAAACTCGCCCAAGCATATCTTTTTGAATACGATCATGCCCGCATGCGCCGACATACTGAAATTGCCCCTTCTGGATCTTGGGATGTTTTTTTGAACGTGGTCAACGTGGAAACGCATACTGGCGCGACCGAAGGTGATCTGCTCAATCTCCTTTTTGGCTTGGGCCTGGAGGATGTCCATGGCCGTGAGTTCTGGGATTATGTTTCATTTCTTTGCTGGGAAGTCCTCAAGCCACTCTATTGGATTGGCTTCCTAGACGAAAGTAAGACGGGCAGCGAAGGGTTGTTAGAGCGTGAAATCTACACCAAGACACCGCTCTGGCAAAAGTGCCTGAAACTTGACAGCGACAAAATCCTCAAACCTCATGTGATCCACTAGGCAAGGAATTCGCAGGCTAACGCTTTACTCCAAATGAAAACCGGCACCTTTTGGTGCCGGGCATTTTTAATATTCCTCCGTGAGCATGATGGTCAGAACACGACATGTTATTGAAAGATCGGTCGGGTCTTCTGACCCACCGTCGTAAGTTGCGTTGTACTGGTCTATTTTCCAGAAAAGATCTGTCGATAGAAAACTGAACCTTCCGAAGTCGTGCTCTCCGTAGGGATCATTCTCCTCGGTAAAGTCATCGAAATTCCCGACCACAGTCGCCAAGGGTTCCATGCTCTCCCCCTCTTCTGAAAGTAATGACTGCACGCCATTAGTGACAACGACAGTTCCGGGAACACTCGCATCCCCCATCCGAAAGCGATCGTTCAGTTTCTGGATGGTTGCGGTTCTACTGGCTACCATGGCGAATTCCTCTCAAGCCTGACGACCCCGAACAATTTCAGAGGCGTCAAAAAAGAGACGAATGCAGGCACGGACAAATCCCAACTTCGGTGAGTTCTGGAAATTAGAACGCTGTGGATGAGTTCAAACGATACCCAGTTTCAGAGATGGGCTGCATCTAAGTCTCCAGAATTTCGATGTAGTGGAGACAGGAGTTTAGCTAGTTATGCTTGGGGAGATGGGCATGGAGATGCCATACCAAACCATTGAGAGCACCAATTCATCTTCCCGATCTATGGGGAACATCTGCTCGCATGTTAGCACAAATTCTAGCGCGTTGCCTTCGGCCCAACGCTCGCGCGCATAATAGAACTCAAGCCTTGATGTGATAGAATTTGACTATGAATTCCATCCACCATTCGCGGCAAGTGCCAGTCCCGTCATTTGGGAAGGCAGCGCCAGATGGCGCCGCCAAGCCCCTAGTCGACATCGAAAAGGACGGCTCTACAGAGCCAGACGTCACCGCGCCGCCAGTAGAGCCTCCCACCGCCAGCATCCTGCCAGAGCGCGCCTACACGCCTCTGTTGCCTGATCTGTCTAAATACGATCTGACGGTGGGCGAAGCCCTGGAAGTGTTCCCTACCGAGCATCGCAAGCGCCCCTCAATTCGTTCCCTTCAACGTTATTGTCAGGAAGGTCACTTCGATTGCTTCAAACTGAAAACCACCCGCAATGGAAATCCAGTACATGAATGGATCATAAACGGTACTTCCCTACGCAACTTCGTCCGGACAAAACCCGAAGAACCCGCTGACACACCTGTGGCAACGCCAACTGGAATTGGCGACGCCGTCTCCGTAAGCGAGACTTCGATATCCGGTGAAGATGTTGCATACGCCATAGCGCCGCCAGAGGCTGTTGACGACGCCACGATTAATCCCGGCTTACCGAGAACGCCTGATGCTCAGCCCAACGTCATGGCGACGCCGGTTATCGCTGACGACGCCAGCGAAGCGCAACGTAGCCGGGTCGAGCTGATGATTGAAAATGCCAAACTAACCGCGCGGTTAGAATCGCAGGAAGACCTGATTGGAGAGTTGCGTGAGGACAAGACATTCATGCGCGAGCAAATCATTCATCAGCGCGGCAACGACACACTGATGTCCGACATGCATCGTGAAACTCTTCAGACACTCAAGGCCGTCTCAGTAGCTGGGCGACACACTAAGATCGAGATGCCCGATGCGTCGCCGGTGGGGGAGGCGCAAACGAACTTCCACGGCGCGCGCGACAGTGAACACCGCCCCCAAAGTGGTGGGTTTGATGGTGTATAATATTTCTATATGAAACCGTTCGGAGAATTGCTTCAGGAGAAAAACATCAAGCTTGTCGGGGCCGATGCGCTTTCGACAAATGGTTTTACGCAGGTGCCAAACTACATGCTAAAATCGCCACGTATTTCACCTGGAGCCAAACTAACCTATGCGATGCTTCTGAGCTACGCTTGGGGCAATGATTACTGCTTTCCTGGACAGGAAACTCTGGCCAAAGATATGGGCTCAGGTTTGAGGAGCGTCGCCCGCTACATCAAAGAACTAGAGAAGGAAAAATTCCTGACCATCAAGAAGCTCGGGCAAGGACGCGTGAACCTCTATGAGCTGAACCTGACTGTCCCCAAGGGAGGCAGAGCTGGCCGATCCTGACCTGCCAAATTGGCAGGTCTACACATGCCATCATGGCCGGTCTGGAAGTGCCAAATTGGCACACTAAGAATACTCATGGGAAAAATATAAAGGGATTAATATCCAGCTTTTCTATAAAGAGATGTGGGGATAACTGCCAAGCGACTACTTCGCAGGTTTTGGTTTCCGAACTTTTCGAACGTTGATCGCCGCAGCATCTAAGTTGTTCTTCAAATGTACTGCATAGTGCTTTTCAATCATCTCAACACTCGTCCGGCAGTTCTTAGCGATCTGATAGATGTCAGCGCCCTCAAGAAGTCGGAACGAAATGTAGCTGTGCCGCAGCGAATAGAGAGTTCTGCGATTGCCCTGACGATCAGTCTTTAGCCCTTGTTCATCCAATATTCGGTTGAACTGTTTCTTGTGATCAACAGGGAAGAGACGGTTGGTCGGCTCCGGTTGATTACGTTCAACCATCCGCTCAAAAGGTCGAACAGCACCCATGGTGCTTTTGCAATATCCAACACCGCGCTTGCCGCGCACTTCAATCTCGAGAATCGTCTCGCCGGTGGCGTCATCTTCAACGATCTCGATATCACGGTATTCAAGCCAGTTGGCTTCGTCAGGACGAATACCGGTATTGGCCATGAACAGGATTTTGTCGTGCAACTGCTCGGCAAGATCCCGATGATAAGAGTTTCCGGCCTTTTTTATGTTGGCACGTGTTGCAGTGTAGAGTTGCCTATATTCGTCAGGCGAAAACCAAGCACGGTGCGACACCTTCTGAACCTTTCGATAAGGCTCGGACAAATCTGGCAACCCATTCAACCAACCATGGCGAACAGCTGTTTTTAGAACCTGCCGCAAAGTGACGATTTCTTGGTGCATCGTGGATCTTGCTGGCGGTTTATAGTTCGGATCATCGTTCAAACGAAATATCCGGTAGTCCTGAACCGCGCCCGAAGTCACTTGCGAAAGGCCCATCTTTCCGAAGAATGGAATGAGGTGATTCCGCAAACGAGCTTTGTGACCGCGTACATAAACCTCATTGCGATCCCCATCAGTGATCACTTCGTATTCTTTCACAAACCGTTCCACAGTCTGCGTAAACGTACGCTCTGAGATGAGCTCGCCGCGTGTCCGCTTTGCCCGCAGCTCCAGGTACCAGTCCTCGGCAAAATCTTTTGCCTTCGAGAGACTTTCCTCTTTGGTACTTACACGGCGATTCCGTCCGTCCAGATATGACGAACACTGCCAAACTGGGCTGTTTTCACGCTTATAAACGTAAACTTTTCCACCCAAGATCGTGTGTTTTTCGGCCATGAGAACCTCACACTAAAACTGTGTCGTTTTGTGTAAGATATGTGTAAGCCCAAATTCAAACAATACACGCGACCGAACTATCGCGTAACGTATTGTTTACTTTGGTTTAAATGGTGCCCAGGGGCGGAATCGAACCACCGACACGAGGATTTTCAATCCACTGCTCTACCCCTGAGCTACCCGGGCACGGGAAGGCTTATCACCTTGGGTGTGGGCGTTCTATGCCGTGT
>MAAC01017064.1_pt1 | contig 13406 bp, 7 predicted proteins | sample 1115981 | NCBI WGS metagenome assembly MAAC01 (sample SAMN04961126, study PRJNA320927) | seawater metagenome | isolation source: sample BD02T64 sea water enriched with oil for 64 days | place: USA:Gulf of Mexico | collected 2013-07-27 | reverse complement strand
ATAGCATAACGTTCTGGAGTTTTACGATGCCCATTTTCTTCCAAAAAGGCAGTAAATACCTTTTTTACAATTTCTTGATTTTTAGAGTTTATCTTCGAAGTCATTAGAATGCAAAAATACTCATTTATAATCTGGTAACTTTATCGATACCATTTATTTTTTTAATATTTTTTATCAGGTTATTAAGAATGGAAATGTTTTTTACAACTACAATAACCTTCCCATTAAACACACCATCATTGCTTTCGAAATGAACGCTTATCATGTTTATATTATGATTGCTAGAAATAATTTTTGTTACCTCATTAACTAAACCAATGGTATCTATCCCAGATATGATTAACTCCGCTTTAAAGTCACTTTGTGTGGAGTCTATCCATTTTGCTTTTATAATACGATAACTAAAATTGCTTTGTAATTGTAAAGCATTAGGACAATTATTTTTATGAACTTTAATTCCTTCAGAGACAGTTATAAAACCAAAGACGTTGTCTCCAGGAATTGGGTTACAACATGGCGAAAGTGTATAATCGAGTTTCTCCTCTTCTTTTCCAAAAACTAGCTGGTCATATTTTGCAGATATTTCTTCTTTATTTATATCTTCAGGATTATTGGGTCTTTTAAGCCTATTTTTAAAGAAACTAACGATAGCATTATTTCTAGAGTTAGAAAATTCTTTTAATTTTTTATTATCTATAATTCCAGCGCCAACCCTATAAAACAAATCCAGACTTGTTTTAATTTTAAAATAGATTACCAATTGATTGATGATTTTTTCATCAAAAGATATTTTTAGAGACTTGAGTTTTCGTCCTAATATTATTTTCCCATCATTGGCTATTTGCTTCTTTTCTTCATTTAAAGAAGTTTTTATTTTTGAACGTGCACGTCCAGTGGTAGCATAATCTAACCAGTTCGCATTTGGTTTTGCTTTTTCTGAAGTAATAATCTCTACTTGATCTCCACTTTTAAGTTGATGGCTTAAAGGAACTAATTTACCATTCACTCTTGTTCCTCGAGTATGCATTCCTATTTCGGAATGAACAGTAAATGCAAAATCTAAAGCTGTGGACCCTTTAGGGAGAGAGTATAAATCTCCCATAGGAGAGAAAACAAATATTTCTTTTGCATAAAGATTGAGTTTAAACTCTTCCACAAAATCTACCGCATTTACCTCAGAACTGCCTAAAGTATCTTGTAACTTATTGAGCCAATCGTCTAATTCGATATCGCCTTTTTCTTTGTTCTTATATTTATAATGTGCTGCAAATCCTTTTTCAGCAATTTCATTCATTCTTTCGCTACGAACCTGTACTTCTACCCATCTACCCTTAGGCCCCATAACAGTAATATGTAATGCTTCGTAACCCGTAGATTTAGGAGAAGAAATCCAATCTCTTAATCGGGTAGGGTTAGGTCTAAAATGATCGGTTACGATCGAATAAATTTTCCAAGCAAGAAATTTTTCATTCTCATCATTGCCTTTATATATAATACGTACCGCAAACTTATCGTAAACCTCATCGAAAGTGACGTTTTGTACCATCATTTTTCTTCTAATAGAAAAAATGGACTTTGGTCTTCCTTTTATATCATAATCAAGTTCTTCATTGTCTAAGGAATTCTTAATAATTTTAGTAAACGAATTTATGTATTCATCTTGCTCCTCTTTACTGTCTTTTATTTTGTCAAAAATATCATTATAGACTTCGGGTTCTGTATATTTTAACCCTAAGTCTTCTAGCTCAGATTTTATATTATACATCCCAATACGGTGGGCAAGTGGTGCATAAATAAATAAGGTCTCCGAAGCAATTTTAACCTGTTTGTGAGCAGGCATAGAATCCATGGTTTGCATATTGTGCAAACGATCTGCAATTTTTATAATAATCACTCTTACATCTTCATTAAGCGTAAGTAACATCTTCCGAAAATTTTCGGCTTGTAAGGAAATATCTTTATCTGAAGAAAGGTTGGATATCTTAGTTAATCCATCTACAATGCGAGCTACAACTTCTCCAAACATTTGCTCAATATCTACAATGGTAATATCTGTATCTTCTACAACGTCATGTAGCAGTGCTGCAGCGATAGAAGTAGCATCTAATCCAATTTCTGAAGCTACAATTTTTGCTACTGCAATAGGGTGGAAAATATAAGCTTCACCAGATTTTCTTCGTTGGTCTTTATGTGCATCAACAGCAACATCAAAAGCACTTCGGATTAGTTTTTTATCTTCCTTCGTTAAACTTCGATAACTAATCTTAAGCAGTTTTTTATATTGCTTGGTTATTTCCTTATTTTCTTCTATTAAAGCCTCTTCTGTCATAAATTAAAAATACAATAATGATTGTTATAAACAACAAAAATCTTGAAATTTTGAAATGAAAATTTCAATTAATATTTTAATAAATTTATTTGCTTAAATTATTAAAACGCTGTAGTAAAGTTGGGTGAGAATAATGTGCAATCACGTAACTTGGATGCGGGGTTAGATTGCTCAAACTATTTTTAGATAGTTTTTTTAAACCTGAAATTAATGGCTCAGCTTCAAAGGTGTTTTTGGCATAATCATCGGCTTGGTATTCAAATTTTCTAGAAAAGTAATTCATAATTAAACCTGTGATTTCCGAAATTGGACTATATAAAACTCCAAATGCAATTAAGCCAATATGAAAAGAAGGTTGAGAAACATTTAAGGCTTCAGAAAGCATTGGATTTCCAACAAAAAGAGAAAGTAACCAGAGTGTGAAACCTGTAAGACCAATAGAAGTAATCAAATTAAAAACAATGTGTTTCTTCTTATAATGGCCCACTTCATGAGCTAATACTGCTACTATTTCATCTTCCTCTAAATCGTTAATTAAAGTATCGTATAAAGTGACTCTTTTTTCGCTTCCAAACCCCGAAAAGTAAGCATTGGCTTTGGTGCTTCTTTTTGAGCCATCAATAACAAAAATATTATCTAATTTAAAACCAACTTTAGTAGCATATTTTTCAATTTTAGATCTTAGAGACCCTTCTTCTAATGGGGTTTGTTTATTGAATAATGGAACAATTAATTTTGCATAAAACATATTCATAAAAAAAGTAAAAGCAGCAATAATTCCCCAAGCATATAGCCAAAAACTGTTTCCTGTTGCTTCGTAAAACCAAACGATTAGAGAAAGTAGTATGCCACCAACAATTGCCAACATGCCCCATCCTTTAATTTTATCTAGAATAAATGTTTTTTTAGTTGTTTTATTAAATCCGTATTTTTCTTCGATTACAAAAGTTTGGTAATAGCTAAAAGGCGTTCCTAATATATCACTTGCAAACATAATCACTCCAAAGAATAATAATGCTATGAGGATGCTATTATCAGAATACGTTCGAGCCCACTCGTCCACAAATGCAAAGCCATCGAAAAAGAAAAATGCCAAGGTGGCAATAAATGAGACTAAAGTGGTTATCGCGCTAAAACGATTATTCTCTTTTTTGTATCGCTGTGATTTTTCGTATTCCTCCTTATTATAAACATCGTTTAATACTTTAGGAATTGGATCGTTATAATGTTTTGCGTTTAAAGAATCTAAAATTTTGTCAACTATAAAATTGATAATTAAAATACTGATGATGATATAAAATAATGCTTGCGGGGTCATATTATAATTAATGAATAATTAAGATTTGGAGGTTTTATAAATAATTAATCATTAATTAAACTCCCGTTGTCTTTTGGCTTCAAATATAAGGATTCCTGCAGCTACAGAAACATTCATCGAATCTATTTCCCCTTGCATGGGGATACTAATGTTTTGTTTGCTTTCTAATCGCCATTCTGGTGAAAGACCTGTAGCTTCTGTACCAACTACAATTGCAGTATTTTCTTTATAATTACAGGTGTCATACGGCACAGATTCTTGCAAGATGGCGCTGTAAATGGAAATATTGTTTTCCTTTAAAAAGGCAATTATTTCGGTAGTACTTCCTGTAGTAATGGTATTGGTAAATACACAACCTATACTACTTCTAATAATATTGGGATTGTAAATATCTGTTTTTGGGTTAGCGATAATCACCGCATCTAGGTTAGCAGCATCTGCAGTTCTTAATAAAGCGCCAATATTTCCGGGCTTTTCTGGAGCTTCTGCAACAAGAATTAAGGGGGTTTTATTTTCTAGTTTCAAGGTACTTAAAGCTAGGTTTTTTACTTTGGTTATTGCAATCACTCCTTCGGTTGATGTTCGATAGGCTATTTTTTTATAAATTTCAAGAGTGATTTCTATATGTTCTATATCGCTATCCGTCTTTAGGTTTTGTAGGTTCTCTTCGGAAACAATTTCAGGACAAAATAAAAGAGTTTTTATCTCATAATCTCCTTTTAAAGCGAGTTCAATTTCACGTAGCCCTTCTATAACAAATAAGCCAGTTTTTTTACGTTCTCTAGATTTCTCTTGAAGCAGTAAAACTTGTTTGATTAAAGGGTTTTGAAGGCTTGATATCGTTTTTAACATAGGGCAAATATAATCTATTTAGCGGTTAAATGATTCTTTATAAATGGTTTGAAATATTAATAATTAAAGTAAGTTTGTGTACTAACTAGATTTAAAATTAAAATTATGAAATTGAAATTACTCCTATTGGTATTTCTATTAAATTTTCTATGTATAAATGCTCAAGATTATGTGGTAGAAAATATTGGCTTCAATCCACCACATTCTTATATTCAGATGAGTTCAAACGTAAACTTAGATGACCAATATTCCGGTGTAATACCTCTGGGGTTTGACTTTGATTTTTATGGAATCACTTATAGTAATGTTATTATTGGTGGTAATGGAATTTTAAATTTTAACATCTCTGAAGCTGAAGGAGGTTGCCCTTGGGCTTTTGAGGAAGATATTCCTAATGTAGAAATGGTAATTAAAAATTCCATATATGGAGTATATCATGATATGGATCCAAGTGTAAGTCAAGTTGACGAAATTAATTATGCTCAATATGGAACTGCACCTAATAGAAGGTTTGTGGTAAATTTTTATAAAGTGCCTCATTATTCAGGACCTTGTAATGATCTAGAATCAACAATTCAAGTTGTATTATATGAAACTACCAATACTATAGAAGTGTATATAAAGGACAAACCAATTTGTGAATCATGGAACGATGGAAACTCTGTATTAGGAATACAAAATATGGATGGAACCCAAGGTATTGCTGCACCAAACAGAAAGACAAGCGATTCTCCTTGGGAGGCCTATAATGAAGCTTGGCGATTTAGTTTTTATGATGGGGATACCGTAGAAGGGTATCCTTTTACATTTTCAGTTTGTGATGAAGGTAATGGAGGTTTTGAAGCTTTTGATTTTTCTTTAATTGAAGGAGATGTTTCTGGGAATCAAAGCAATGTAACGGTTACCTTTCATGAAACCTTTTTAGATGCCAATGACAATTTAAATCCAATTGCCTCACCTTATGTAAATGTTACGAACCCTCAAGAAGTTTTTGCTAGGGTAGAAAATACAGAAGGATTGTATGCTACCTCAGATATTACCTTAGAAGTGATCTCTTGTATAGACAATGATAATGATGGAGTTTCTACTATGGACGAAGATTTAAACGGAGATGGTTATCCAGGAAATGATGATACCGATAATGATGGAATTCCAAATTATTTAGATCCAGATGATGATAATGATATGGTGGATACCATAACTGAAACTACAGGGATAGGAGCAGGTTTTGGACAACAATATGTTTTTATAGATACCGATGGAGATGGAATAGAAAATTATATAGACAATGATGATGATGGAGATGGTGTGTTGTCTGTATATGAGGATTATAATGGTAATGGAACACCTATCGACGATGATACAAACTCTAATAATATTCCTGATTTTTTAGATCCTGATGTAACTATTGTTGGTGGAGTGATTGCTTATCAACCTTCAGATCTATTTATTTGTGATGAAAATAATGATGGTTTTGCAGAATTTGATTTAGCATTTGTTTTACCAGAAATTATTGGAGGGCAGGACCCATCAAGTCTTGTGGTTACTTTCCATGACTCACAATCAGATGCTGATAATGCTATAAACCTTTTACCAAACTACTATACCAATATTTCAAACCCTCAAACAATTTATGCTCGTCTTGAAGATAATTCAAATGGTGATTTTGATACGACAAGTTTTGATTTAATTGTATTAGAAAGTCCTCAAATTACTCAACCTTCAGATTTAATGTTGTGTGATGACAATGGAGATGGGATTGCATTTTTTGATTTAACGATATCAGAAGAAGAATTATTAAATGGATTGGATCTGATCTTTTATACGATCAATTATTATGAAGACATTAGTTTAACAATACCTATTTCGAATCCATCAAATTATTCAAATATTCCGCCAAGTCCGCAAGCAATTTATATAATGGTTGAAGATATAGAATCTGGATGCCAAAGCATTACAAGCTTATTATTATGGGTTAATTCATCTCCAGAACCAGTCACACCAACCCCATTAATAGTTTGTGATGAAGAAAATATGGATGGTTATGCGGTATTTGATTTAACCTCTAAAAATTCAGAAATAGCAGGAGGAAATACTAATGTGAGTATTACATGTCATTTTACCTTTATAGATGCAGAGCTTAATACTAATCCTTTGGCAACTCCTTATGGAAATGAAATTCCTTTTTATCAAATTGTATTTGTAAGAGTCGAAGATGTAACCACAGGTTGTTTTGCAATTGTTGAACTAGAATTAATAATAAATCTAGGTCCAGAGGTTGTTGATGTAACCGAATTGTTAGGTTTTGATGAAAACAACGATGGTTTCGGAATTTTTGATTTAACCTCTAAAATACCAGAAATCCTTAATGGACAAACCGATGTGGAGGTTACTTTTTTTGAAACGCCACAAGATGCTTATGAAAATATGGATGTAATTGAAAATCCATCAGCATATATAAATATATCTAACCCTCAAATTATTTATGCTAGAATGGATGGAGAGAATTTTTGTTTTTCTATAGCTTATTTTGAATTGGTGCCAGATCCTAATTTTGGGCTAGGAGAAGATTTTTATACAAATTTAAAACTATACCCAAATCCAACTTCAGGTATCCTAAATATACAATCGGATCAATTAACAGAAACCGTTGCCTTGAAACTTTATAATCTTCAAGGTCAAGTGTTGTTAGATGTAAATAATACCACTATTAATGGAACGATAAGCCTAGATCTTTCTAGTATGAACACGGGAGTTTATTTTATCAAAATTTCTTCGGAAGAGAATACAATAGTAAAAAAGATAGTGAAGTTGTAATCGTTTAAAATTGTATTTAAAATTAAATTATGAAAAAAAACCTACTTTTTTTAGCATTAATAATATCGGGATTATTATCAACTACTTCGGTAGTAGCTCAGGTTATAGCAAATCCCCCTATTGACCAAGTAATTTGTGAAGTCACTTTTGATGGTTTTGCAGAATTTGATTTAACCCTAACTGAACCTGAAATTATAGGAGGACAAGACCCAACAAATCTTGTGGTTACTTATTATGAATCGCAACAAGATGTAGAAAATGCTATAAACCCAATTGTAGTTCCAGAATCATATATTAATGTTACCAACCCTCAAACAATTTATGCTCGCATTGAAGATAGTACAAATGGAGATTTTGATATAACTAATTTTGATATAAGGGTGGAAAATTATCTAGCTTATGTGGCGGTGTCAGGTTTCTGGCAATGTGATGATGAGGTAGTCGATGGCATTACAGAATTTGATTTAAATTCTCAGAATGCAACTATAACTGGAGGGAACCCTTATTTAACAGTAACTTATTATTGGACAGAGTCAAATGCAAATACGTCTGATAATCCACTGTCTATTCCTTATACCAATATATCGAATCCAGAGACTATTTATGTTAGGGTAGATGGCAATACTGGAGGATGTTATGGGATTTTTGAGATGGAATTAATGGTTATTACTCCACCAAATATTTTCCAGCCAGATCCATTGGAATATTGTGATTATGACAATGATGGATATGGAGAATTTAACTTAACCGATGCAGACTTGCAAGTAACAGGTGGAATACCTGGTACTTTAATGATAACCTATCATTATACTTTGACAGATGCTCAAAATGGCGAAATGCCATTGTCGAGTCCTTATACTAATGATGTTCCATACTTACAAACGGTTTATGTTCGTTTATTAGATCAATCTACTGGATGCTATTCTACTATAGAACTAGAATTAATCGTAAATCTTGGCCCAGATGTAGTTGAAGTAACCGATCTAGTGGTTTTGGATGGAAACAACGATGGTTTCGAAGTTTTTGATCTTACCTCTAAAATTCCAGAAATTCTAAATGGGCAAACCAATGTGGAGCTTACTTTTTATGAAACGCTACAAAATGCATATGAAAGTACCGAAGTAATCGAAAACCCATCTGCATATACCAATATATCTAACCCTCAAACCATTTATGTAAGAATGGATGGCGGGAAATTTTGTTTTTCTATAACTGATTTTAATTTGGTGGCAGATCCTAATTTTGGAGTAGTAGAAGATTTTTATACACATTTAAAACTATACCCAAATCCAACTTCAGAAATCATCAATATTCAATTTGACCAGTTAACCGAAACCGTTGCCGTAAACCTTTATAATCTTCAAGGGCAAGTAGTATTATTAGATCATAATATACCAAGTAATGGAACGATAAGTATTGATTTGTCTAGTATGAATACTGGAGTTTATTTTATTAAAATTGCTTCGGAAGAGGGAACTATGGTAAAAAAGATTGTGAAACTTTAGACACTTATAACTTTAGTACACTTTAATTACTAATTGATTGCATTTTTTACTGAATAATAAGCTTCTTATCAATCCCATGTTTACTCATCGCTTTGTCTAAGAATAACACTTCTATACCTATTAAAAAACGCCATCTATTTAGAACAATTTTGGAGGTTTCATCTTCTAATTCATCTATACTTCCTGGTAATGAAGCTGGTTTTGCAAAACCAGAGTTCCCTCGAGAATAAACGGTTCCTAAGATAAAATTTGCCCATTTATGGGTTACATTTATACCAGCACCATAATGTGTGTAATTGGTTTCAAGATTAATATCCTCTCCAGATCGATTAGCAGCATCTAATATGGTTGCTGTAGATTTAAAAGGGGAGAAGTCTGTTGAAAAACTACCATAGGCATTTAATTTTTCTGCAATGTATATTTCTGCGCCAAAACCAAAATTAATAATCGATTTTAACTCCTCATTAAAATAAATACTTGCTAAATCACCTTCTGTTTCACTTTCCAATTCTGGAATGTCAATTTTTGAATACTCGTTTACACCTGCATACCAACCTGTGCTTAGGTGTAGTTTGTGTTTTTTTATTGGGATCCCGGCACCTATTGATATTCCAAGAGGGTATTTTCTTTTAGTATCCAAATCTCTAAAATCATTAAAAGTAAAAATGTCATCAGTTTCTAAACTAGAAAGGTATTCTTCGAATTTATATTTACCATCTCCTTTAATTTCAATATAAGGAATGTCGATATTGACTCCTAATTCTATTTTTGGCAATACCCAAGCGGCTCCAATTTTCGCAAAAAAACCACTGGATTTTTGTTGAAAGGAAGTGTTGTAACTATAAGTGGAAACCTGTTCATTTTCATCTATACTATTGTATTGTTGTGTTAAACCTCCTTTATATCTATACATAGAAAAAAATAAAGAAGCTCCTATACTAAAGTTGGGTGACATCGATTTTGCCCAAGAAACACCATACCAATACTCTCTCAAATCATTATTAATATAAGTACTGCCAATATAATTATAGGGTATGGGGTCCTCTTTATCTTCACCAATAATTAATTCTGTATTATAGTTTATAGATAAATTGGATCTATTTCTAGAAAACAAAGAATAGGCAAACTGATGCCCTTCTAAGAATTTTAATTTAAAGGTTCCTGCCACCATACTAGGGATTCCATCAAACTCTGAACTCGAAATATCATTACCATCTATAGTGATATTATCTATTTTCAAATTGGTTAGCTGATAAATTTTTGCATTAATTGAAAAAATAGGATCTTCTACAAGTGCTAACCTTGCAGGATTATAATAAGTAGCTCCTAAATCGTCCACACTTCCGGTTACATTACCATTTAATAAAATGGACCTGTTACCAAAATTTTCAAATTTATAATTACGTTGTGCAAGTACATGATTGCCATTAAATAGAAATTGAGTTAACAAAAGTATTATTAGATGGTATTTCAAGAGTGTAATTTAAATTTAATTGTAAAGTTATCGTAAAAATTATTCTTCTTCACTATACTTTTTGCTATACCGTTTCCAAAGTTCAGTTTGATGTGATTCTAGAGATATATCTCTACCATCTATAAAAGCTTTTGTTAATATATTGGTACGCATATCTAAGGCATCTCCTTCAGAGATAAATAGAGTAGCACTTTTACCAACCTCAAGGGTACCATATTGACTGTCTATTCCTAAAATCTTAGCAGGATTATTGGTAATTAATTGCAATGCCATTTCCTTATCCATTCCTTGAGCAACCAATTGTCCTGCATAAAAAGGCAGGTTTCTAGTGTTCATCCCTTCCATTTGTCCACTGGATTGTAATGCAACTAGGACTCCGTCATTTACCAATAAGTTAGCAAGTTTATAGGTTAAATCATAATCTTCATCATCGTTATTCGGCATAGTGTGTACTCGTTGAATTAAAACAGAGACCTGATTGCTTTTAAGAAAATCGCTTACTTTATAGGCATCATAACCACCAACGATTACTATTTGGTTAATACCTTTTTCTTTTAATGTAGAAACAGCATCGATAATTTCTTTTTCACCATTAGCATACACATACATTTTTTGTGTTCCGTTAAAAAGGCCCTGCATCGCTTTAAAGGCTTCATTCGTTTTTTCCACAGAAGATTTACCATAAGCATTACTATTTGCTATAAAATCTTTAATATTATTCACTTTATCTGTATACTTTTTATTGGGCTGATAGCCTCTAGGTTCCCCTAACCACCAACGGCCTCTTTTATAACTACTAGGCCAATGTAACATAATGCCATCATCAACTTTTACTGCTGCATCCTCCCAGTTCCAGGCATCTAATTGTACGATAGAAGAGGTTCCCGATATAGTACCTCCTCTTGGAGTTATTTGAGCTAATAATACGCCATTAGGGCGTAAAGATTCTGTCACTTTGCTTTCTGCATTATAAGCAATTAGACTTCTCACATTTGGAATCATATCTCCCAATTCATCTTGATCTCTTGTTTGACGAACAGCATCAATTTCTACAAGCCCTAGGGTAGTATTTGGTGCTATAAATCCTGGATATACATGTTTGCCAGTAGCATCGATAATATTTCCTCTTAAAGCAATTTTTGATTTAGTAGCATCTACCACAGCAACTAACTTTCCGTTTTCGAAAGTGATAATACTGTTTTCAATAATACTTCCATTACCAATATGGGCAGTTGCACCATGTATGGTAACGATTTCTTTTTGAATAGGAGCAGGAGTTTGTTGTGCTACGACACATAAACCAAAGCTTAACATTAAAAGGGTAAAGTGTTTTTTTAAATTATTCATAGCATTTTAGTTTATCGTTTCACAAGTCATTTTAATTTTATCTTTCTTTACGGGAGTTCTCGTCTTTTCCCCTCCTTCTTTAGCAAGCAGCATCATTTGTATGAGTTTGTTTTTCTCTTGTTTAATCGTTTCGCGTTTTAGTTTGTCTTTTTCAATATCAAAATAAACTGCTCCTTCAATTAAAGTTTTCTCTGCTTTTGCATAAACAGAAAGGGGATGATCACTCCATAATACCACATCTGCACTTTTCCCTTCTTTTATACTTCCTATATCTGCATCAAGATGTAGTAATTTTGCAGGATTAATGGTTACCATTTTCCAAGCTTCCTCTTCGGTCATTCCTCCGTATTTTACAGATTTTGCTGCTTCTTGATTTAATCTTCTAGACATTTCAGCGTCATCACTATTTATTGCTACTGTTACTCCAACACTACTCATTATAGCAGCATTAAATGGAATGGCATCGTTTACTTCGTATTTATAAGCCCACCAATCACTAAAAGTAGATGCCCCAACGCCGTGTTCTTTCATTTTATCGGCAACTTTATATCCTTCTAAAATATGTGTAAACGTATTGATTCTAAAATGGAATCGTTCCGCAACTTTCATCAGCATATTTATCTCACTTTGAACATAGGAATGGCAAGTAATAAATCGTTCTCCATTTAATATTTCTGCCAATACTTCCATTTCTTCATCATATCGATATGTACTACCACTTTTCTTTTTTGTATCGTATTCCTGAGCGCGAGTAAAGTAATTAACATATAACTGTTCTACACCCATACGGGTTTGCGGGAATCGATTAAAGCTTTGCCAGTTAGATTGTTTAACATTTTCCCCTAAGGCAAACTTGATAAACTTGGGTGCATCTTTATATAAAAGTCCTTCAGCATTCGAACCCCATCTGGGCTTAATTATTGCCGATTGACCCCCAATAGGATTTGCAGAACCGTGTAATAATTGAATGGTGGTTACTCCACCGGCAAGATTTCTGTAAAGGTTAATGTCCTCAGGATCTAATACGTCTTCTATGGTAACTTCTGCAGAAGAGTGTTGTCCAGCTTCATTACCAGCCAATATTGCAATATGTGAATGTTCATCTACAATCCCAGCAGTTAGGTGTTTGCCAGTAGCATCTATAATTTGGGCTCCACCAGCATTTAAATCTGTACCAACTTTTTCAATTTTTCCATTATTTATTAATACATCGGTTTCTAGTAAAACCCCAGCCTCTTCACCTGTCCAAACCGTAGCATTTTTAAATAATATTTTTTCCGATTTTGGAAGTTCGGTAAAACCATAACCAACATTAGGATGAGTCATCGGGACAATCTCTGGTACTTTGTTAGTATCCTTATCCTTAGATTTTTTCTCTTTAGTTTCTGTGGGAACTTTACTTATAGCAATAAAAGAACTTTCTATCCCATTGGGTAAAACCATTTTTCCTGAAATGTTTTTACCTTCTTTTTGAATATTGGAGGTGCTTCGATAGACCTTTTTGGTTTCTTTGTCAGTAAATGAAAGCGCCAACCAATTGTCCTTATATACAATTTTTGAAGGGTATTTAATCGAATCGATTTTTATAACAGATTTTAATTTTGAAGGTTTTCCAGAAATAATAAGATCATAAGTATTTCCAGCAGTTGAAAAAGTATAAGTTCCTCTAATATCTTTTTGATCTTTCGAATTAATAACGTTTTTATTTCCTTGTACCCAGTTTTCATAGATCAGGGTTTCCTTATTAAATAATTCACCAGAAGT
>MAAC01010702.1_pt1 | contig 13410 bp, 11 predicted proteins | sample 1115981 | NCBI WGS metagenome assembly MAAC01 (sample SAMN04961126, study PRJNA320927) | seawater metagenome | isolation source: sample BD02T64 sea water enriched with oil for 64 days | place: USA:Gulf of Mexico | collected 2013-07-27 | reverse complement strand
AATTATCGTCGCGCGTTTGTGCCTGCCTGGGATAGTGGTAAAACCGGGTATTGCCAAAATCTGGTTGGCCCCGAAACCTATGCTGGTGCGCGTGGGACATACAGATTTGATAATAGTGACCAGTTGATCTTCATGCATCCGGAAGCCTTTGATCAGGCATACCAGACAGTAAAGCATGACGTTCGGGCAACGCTATACGACTTCCCTGATTGCCAGGGTAATCATGTTACTTTTCCTTTCAAGGCAAAAAGCATCCATAAGTTTAACCTGGCTGATTATGGCTATAAAGGGCGCGCCCGCTCGCTAAAGGTTGAGTATGTTTCTGGACCGGCGGCTTCAATATCAGCCCTTGCAGTTGCTTCTACAGCCCCCGCAACAACAAACGTTAAGCCTGTTGTGGCAACTCAGCCTTCTGTTCCTGTCGCTCCTACTCCCACGGCTTTGGTCAATGAAGCTACACCTGCTCTTGAAACTGTTCCTTCTCCACAAGCCGTAGTTACGCCTCAAGCTCCAAATGAACCCTTAGTAAAGCAGAATATACAAGCACCGACTGCAGAGCCGGTGCCAGCTTCTCAGCCTCAGGTACAGGCATCACTGACCCCAACCCCAACAGTAAATCAAACACCTGTTGCGACGATCATTCAGCCTCAAGTGCCAGCCAATCCGACACCAGTTTATAATAGTGCGGATGCGGATCTTGTTGCGGCTGGAATTACGCCTGCTGGCGATGATGCCTTGATCCCTCGACCATCACAAGCACCTGAGGACGAACTGCAACGACATGTCATCACGTCGGAATCAGAAAATCCGTTGTTCACGCCGTCTTACCAGCTTTTTGAGGCCCAACCAGACACAGCTGTTGCAACTCAATCGCTCGGCACACCAAGTGTAACCTCACAGGGGAGCTTGCCTACAGAGGCAACAGAGCAAGTCGCCAGTCGCCCAGCTGGAGGATCAACATTTGAATATCCGGTATATGATGCCTACCGCTTAAATTATTGCCTGACGCCGGGAACCAATTGCGGAGAACCTGCTGCACGTGAATGGTGCAAGAAGAAGGGGTTCGAAACAGCCCTTGCCTGGGTTAGAGATGATAATATCGGTTCTTTGTACCCTACAATAAATATGGGCTCAAAACAGGTATGTTCGAGTTATCGTTGCGATGGTTTTAAAGAACTGACTTGCGGTAAATCGTAGTAAGTATCTTGGAATGTAAAAGCAGGGGTTGGCGAAAGTCGAGCCCTGTTTTTATGTGCAGTCGGATCATTATTCGCGCAGGAGGTTTGTGTAAACTTCTTGCGTTAACGAAAAGTGCTTGGCATTTGCTTCGGGGCCCTGGTCGGGTCCATCGTAGAGTCCAAGCTCACGTAATAAAATAAAGAACCCGGCACGAGGAACAGCAGGTTCCCCGCGGCTGACAGCCAGTACTGCAAGAGACATCTCGCCGTTAGAGTGATCTTCGCGGAAAATGTCCTCTAGGCACAGTGTCAATTTATGTATGATTTGAGGACCGGGAACTTGAGCTTCAATGGCCAGCATACGATAGCTGATTGTGGTCCTTTGTTTGGCGACAGTTTCCAGCGCGGCCCTGACACGTTGATTGATATCGTTGTCCACGGGGTGAATTCCTTCTGAAATAATGCTAAACTAGCCCTGAAATCGAAGTGTATAGTCATGGTCCCGACTGAATTCTTTCTTGAATTCAGAGGAGGGACTCTGTACCACTTTCCTTAACTAAAAAACTACCTGGGCGCCAGATGTCATACAAGAACAACAGGAAGTTATAATGAGCCAGTTTAATACAATTGACGATCTTCAGTTAAGTGGTAAACGCGTTCTCGTCCGTGTGGATTTCAATGTTCCAATACGAGATGGAAAGATCACAGATAATAGTCGTATTGTGCGCGTACTCCCGACCATCAAAGATCTCAAAGCCCAGGGCGCGAAGATTGTGCTTATGGCACACTATGGCAGGCCAAAGGGTACTGTCGTACCGGAAATGAGCCTGGCGCCAGTTGCCAAAGGGCTTTCCGATGCGCTGGGGGGAGAGAAAATTAATTTTGCCTCTGATTGTATCGGTGAGGAAGTTGCCTCTTTGGTCGGTCAACTGAAAGACGGGGAAATCCTCCTTCTTGAAAACTTGCGTTATCACTCAGGTGAAGAAGGCAATGATCCGGGTTTTGCCGCAGAGCTTGCTAAGCTCGGCGATATTTATATCAATGATGCTTTTTCTGCGGCACACCGTGCTCATGCCTCGACAGAAGGCTTGGCGCGTTTATTACCAGCCGCTGCCGGGCGTTTGATGCAAACCGAGCTGGAACACCTTGAACAAGCACTGGGTCAACCAAAACGGCCTGTGGCTGCACTTGTCGGTGGCGCCAAGGTTTCTACAAAACTAGAACTCCTGGGTAACCTTGTTGGTAGGGTTGATGTGCTGGTTATCGGTGGTGGTATGGCCAATACCTTCTTGAACGCGCAAGGGATTGAAGTTGGTCGCTCGCTTTGTGAAGGTGATCTCGCGGACACGGCGCTCTCCATATTAAAAGAAGCCGAGGCCAAGAGCTGTAAGATAATGCTTCCAAGTGATGTCGTTATCGCTGGTGAATTGGCACCGGGTACGGCCTCTTCAGTTGTCGCGGTTGATGCCGTGCCTGCTGATCAGATGATCCTGGATGCGGGTACAAATTCTGCAGCAGAGATCTCAGAAGAGTTGAAGAACTGCAAGACGCTGGTTTGGAATGGCCCTCTAGGTTGCTTTGAAACGGAGCCTTTTGACGTTGCAACCAATGCAGTCGCGAGGTCGGCGGCTAAGCTGACAAAAGAGGGCACTCTGTTGACGGTTGCGGGTGGAGGAGACACTGTTGCTGCTCTTATTCATGCTGGCGTAGCAGAAGATTTCACTTATATCTCCACTGCTGGTGGTGCTTTCCTTGAATGGTTGGAAGGCAAAACGCTACCAGGTGTCAAAGCGCTTCAAGACGCAGCCTGAAGCTCTAAAAAGTTAAGAACCTGAACAAAACTGGGATCTCTTAAAGAGGTCCCAGTTTTGCCATCAGAACCAGCGCTACAGCCCCTGAGGCGACGCCTGCAAGCAAGTTTCTTCGGGTGAGAAAAAAGACCGTGAGGGAAATAATTGTGGCTCCGGCCCGCTGTCCCATTCCAAGTTCTGCCAGGGGGCCAATGGGTAGAAGAATCATTCTGGTAATCAAGCCCGCGAGCAGGGCATAGGCGACACAAGTAACCCACCTGAAGAGTGCTGAATCTTTATCGATTTTACCTGATACAGCAACGCCGAGGCCACGCCAGAAGTATGTAACTGCAGCTGCAACGCCAAGTGCCGCCATTGGGGCCATAAACTCGGGGGCCATAAACTCGGGGGTGAAAAAATCCTGTATACCTGTCATCAGTTTTTCTTCCCCTTGGGAAAATACTCACTGACGATGAAAGCAATCGTTCCTGCAAACAGCCCGGTGACAAGCAAGCTCCAATCCGGCGTAAGCATAAAGGTGACAGGCCCCAGTATTGCCCCCAATATCAATGCCGTAGGTCGACCGGGCTGGCTGAAATCGGCTAGAAAGACCAGCATGAAGTAAACCGGATTTAGAAAGACCAGCCCCATGGTTACTTCACCGGGTAAGACAGCGGGGAGATGGAAGCCAATCCAGGTCGCGAGCATACAAACGCTCCATAGAGGTACGACAAAGCCGACAAAATAGGGGAGGCGTTGTTCCTCTGGTAATTTGGGGCACTGTTTCATCGCAGCAGCCCAACCTGTGACCGCGATGAAGTTGCTCAGGAAATAATAGACAATCTTTGGTGTTGTTTTATTTTTGATATGAGGCATCAAGACTATTGTCATTGGCATAAGGCGACAATTAATCAGGGCGACAGCTGCGGCAATTGCAAAGAGCGACGCGTTGATCGCATAAAGTTCCATTGTCGCAATTTGTCCTGGAATGGCCCAGTTCACGGCTGTGGAAATCAAGGCGTGCCATATTTCGAGGCCTGTTTCACTCACGAGGGCACCAAACCCCATATAGGTGCTGCCTAAAATGATGGCAGGAATGGCAAGCGCGTCTTTACAGCCCCGTTTATAGGCGGCTTGTTTGGACCCAAAATCGTCTGTGATAAGGTTTTGCATGCCGGGTTAGGACTCCGGGATAAAGAAGGGAGCCTGAAACCTAGCACAGCAAATTATACCACGGCACCCTTTTACATTGAGCAGAGCGAAAAAAATGTTGCGTCGCAATAATCGAAATGTGGTCTAGAGGTTTAAGCAGTCATTATCCGTGATCCCGGTAGTATGCACTTTACCGTGGTGCCTTTTCCGGGCTCACTGGTCATGCTTAGGTCACCGCCGTGAAGCCGGACAAGACCAAGCGCCAGGGGAAGACCCAACCCTGTGCCATCAAACTGTCTGCTCAGAGTGCTGTCGATCTGGGCAAAGGGCTCGAACGCTTTAGGGATATCTTCTTCGGACATGCCGATGCCGGTGTCCATAATCACAAATTCAAAGTCGCCATCGTCATTGATGCCGCCAGCCAGTTCAACGATCCCGCCAGATGGTGTAAACTTGACCGCATTGGCTAGAATGTTGATTAGGACTTGTTTCATTTTACGTTGGTCGGCGTGGATCATCGGCAGTTTTGACGGCAGGGACAGCTTTAGCTTAAGGCCAGCATTCTCGGCGCGCTCTATCATCAGGCGTTGGACAGATACCGCCAGTTTAAGCGGATCGGTTGTGTCTTCTTGAAGCTCAAGCTTGCCGGCTTCAATTTTTGCGACATCAAGAATGTCATTGATGACACTGAGCAAGTGACGGGCGGAAGAATGAATATCGTGGGAGTACTCGTGGTACTGCTTGTTCCCCAAGGGGCCGAGCAATTGCGACGACATCATTTCTGAGAAACCAATGATCGCGTTCAATGGTGTGCGTAATTCATGACTCATGTTTGCCAAAAACTCGGACTTGGCTCTGTTGGCAACCTCAGCGTGCTCTTTTGCTACGCGTAAGGCACCTTGTTGGTGTTGTTGTTCAGTAACATCCCTTGCGCTTCCTCTATAGCCAGCATACTCACCCGTATTACTCGTATAAAACGGCAAACCACTGACCAGAAATAAACGCTCTTCATCGCCTCGGGTCTTGATTGTGAGTTGTTCATCTCTAAAGGGCTGATGTATATCCAGAACCTTAGTCCCGCCAAAAAGGTGGGTTTCTTCTGTGATCATATCTTTAATGCTACGCCCGAGCAGTTCGCTTGGGTGAAAGCCCAAGGCCTTTTGAACCTGAGGCGAGACATAGGTGAATTTTAGATTTTTATCTGTTTCCCATGTCCAATCGGACACCAGTCGTGCCATGTCGGTCAAACGACTCTGGAGTGCGGTTAGAGAATCTTTAATCTGAACGTTTTCATCATTCGACCTCAGAACAACAGCTGTTGCGCCCGGCTGATTATTAATACTGTCGATGAAGTGATAAGAGGCGATATAATGCTTGATTTTTCCGCCGATGATGATTGTGTATTCATCGGGATTCGCACCCCCTGCCAGCCTTATCGCTTGAATTTCAGCAGGACTGTATGGTGGCGCGATAGCATTTTCGATTAAGCCCGTTTCAATAATGGCGTTGGCAATTTTTTCAAAAGCATCATTGGCAAAAATGATCTGTCCTTCGCTGCTTACGACACAGGTTGGAGGGCCCTTGTGAACGATGTCATTCTTCAGTGCAGATATGGCTTCGAATGCCCCGCTCAGATTGTGCGGAAGACCGGCAGTTTTTCTTTTCTGGTCGCGATCTTTTGGCAATTTGACGATGCGGCCTTTCGTTTCTTTAGCCATCACGATGCCCTGGCTCCGCCAGATGCTTTTTGCACAAGAGCAGTCTCTTCCACGTCTTTGACGGCTTCTTGGTATTTAGGGTCCATCTTCCAGCTATCTGCAATTAATTTTGCGTCTTCCTGTTTTACTTTATCATAAATCAGCATCGCTCTTGATAGATCCCGTGGGTCGGTTTTTTGCTCCTGTGGACTTCCTTTTCTGCTCAAGAGGAAAATAGTGGCAAATGTTTGCTTAGGTATATTCATCGCAAGACAGAGGATTGCAATGCCTTCGCCTTTTGTCTGATAGAGGGCCTTTTGAATCCCGCCCTGTCTGAAGCCGCTCATTTCACAGAACATTGTTTCGAACAATTCAACTTCGCCCTGACGCAGGGTCTGAACAAGGGTATCAGAATTTAAAAGATTTTTCTTTCGTAAGCTTTGGGCAAGTTTGGTCGCAGGACGATCTTTTTGTGCGGCCAAACGATCTTGGTCGACTAATTTGTGTACACTTGTTTGAATATCGTTATCAAGATCCTGAATATCGACAGGGAAGTTCCGTAGTATATGCGCCCTTAATGCAGCAGAGACCCACCAGTACATTCGCTCTGCAAGGTGAGGGGGCAGGTCGTCGCGGTTAATCAAAGGTTCCTGGAAATCATCTATTCTACGGGACTGATCGGTCAAATATTCAAGTGTTAGTTCCGACACTTCGGCGTTCTTATTTTCCAGGAGTGTCTTGATGACATCTTTTTTTCCGGTGTTGACCAGAGCATCAGACACATTTGGACTTATTTCGTTTCGCATCGCAATGGAGAGTTGGTGTTGATGAGTTCGGGTTTTGATAATGTCGACCAAATCCTGATCTTCAATGATATTGCTGTCGAGCAATATGGGGCGAGCAACATCAATCTCGTCGTTCGCGAGCATCAGAATTAATTCGTGGGGGACAGTTTTTGTTGCCGATAACTCTTCACTGAGTGCTTTACGTACAATAATCTCTACATCGCTGATAAGCTTGCCGAGAATATCGGTCATCAAGGCTCGCTCAAGCTCGGATAAGGCACGTTCTTCTTCAGAAAACAGTTTACCGATGGTACGCGCAAGCGTTTCGCGGCCTTCGACCGATCGGTCCAAGGCCATCGATAATAACTTCTGCAGGTTCGTATTTTGGTCCTCTGGCAAGGGAACCCCCGCTTTCTTATACCCCGTTGCGCTACATGCGCGGTTACCAACCTTGTGTGGCTGATTCTTTGTCCATTAGTCGCAGAATCTACCATTAAGAGTGACTCTGCTCTAGTGAAAATTACGATGATATTTATGAAGATAGTCTTAAATTTTACCAGGGTAGAGAAGTAGATTATCCTTAATTTTATGAAAATACTAAATATAGTAGTAAATGATGGTGATAAGTTACTAGGGAGATGTAGTTAACAAAACTGTCATCTTAAGAATTTATGGTAAGTAATTGTTGGGAAGTATAAGAATCGGGTCCCAGTTCGTGAAATAATATAGGCACGAAGACTTTTATTCGCCTATAAATAGTTGTTTTTACGAGTATTTAATTTGTGTTTGTCTTCTCGAAAAAGCTTAACCTAATTTTTACGAGCTGCTGGCAGTATCTGCCTTATGAAAATTACATCTAAATCTGATCGTGGCATCCCGGCGCTTGATATTTTTCCGGGTTTATCCGTTGACGGGCGAGAGAAATCCTCTTCATCGGTACTAAAAAAAGAAGAACCTGCCCGTCTTTCTGTTCAGCGCATACTGAAGCCTTTTACAGGAGATCTCAGATCTCTTGGCGTGACCGAAATATTGAAAGAACTGTTTGATGCGGCCAAGTTGGCTGCTGAATCAGGTAAAATTCTGCCCCGAGGATCATTTTTGAATATTTCTGTCTGATAAATTTCTCAGATAACTTTCCCAGATAATTTCCTCGATAACTTCTAGGTTTGATCTCTGTATTTCTCTATCTTCTATCAATCCCGGATTTGATAATCAGGGAAGCCAATGGAAGTATGTTACCGGAAATATATTGTCCAGGCATTAGGGGGGCTGGTGTCTGGTTTTGTTTGTCCTGAATACATTAGGCTTGCTGGATAGAGGCCTCCGGGACAAACTGGGCGTATGAGTGATGATCATCTACATATTCCCCCCGATGCGGCATTTTCTCGTCGTGTACCGCTTCATGACGATAGAGAGCGTATGGTTTGTGATACCTGCGATTTTGTTATCTATGAAAATCCTAAGATTGTCGTGGGTGCTGTTGCCACTTGGGAAGATCAGATCCTTCTGGTTAAAAGGGAAATTGAGCCCCGCAGAGGGTATTGGACTTTGCCCGCCGGATATTTGGAGCTCAATGAAACTGCTGAACAAGGGGCTTGTCGTGAGGCCTGGGAAGAGGCGCGTGCTCAATTATCTATTGATCAGGTCCTGGCAGTATACTCCATACCAAGCATAAGTCAGATACAGATAATTTATCGGGCAACCCTTACGACTCCTGAGGTTTCTCCTGGCCCCGAAAGTCAGGAAGTCGGGCTTTATTCGTGGCAAGATATTCCCTGGGATGAAATTGCTTTTCCCTCGGTTATCTGGGCTCTCAAGCAGTATGAGCAGATTATAGATCAAAAGACGTTTCCACCATTTTCAAACCCTACGGGAGAAGATGGTATCTTTCCTAAGTAATACTTGGCTGATACCGGAAGTATTTACGCAGTCAATATACTTATAATGACTGATGTAATCGTATTCTCAATACTGTTTAATCTGGAGAGTATTGCCGGGAATTATTATTTGTATCAACGCCTTTTACTCATTTTTTGTGCTTTAGAGAGTAGTGCTGGATTCTATATGTGATGTATATAGGTAAACATGATGAGTACTATAGATTTAAACAATAACAATGGCGATTTGTAGTAAAATCGTAGGATCGTTTTTACATAAGTTGCTTTTTTCTATTTAATTTTCAATTTTCCAGTAATTGTTAGTTAGTTGTTAAAGTATCGAGCCATATTTTCCATACAGGCAGAAGAAACAAGTTAGCCTGAAACATTTCGGTATGGAGTTATTAAATGCTGTCTCGTGCCCTTACAATTCGTAACAGCCTGTATGCGGTTGCCTTGATTTTGACAGGCTTGGTAATCTATCAAGCTGCTACTTCCGTTCTCCGGGATTGGAGAGATTATCAGGATGCTCAGGCAACGCTTGAATATAATCGCATTGAAGGGCAATTGATAACAGCTGCCAAATACTGGGCGGAAGAGAGATCGCTCTCCTCTGTTGCGATTGCTTCAAGCGGTGAAATTACCGAGACGGCTCAACAGGCTATTAACTCTGCCCGAGCCAAAGCCGATGAAAACTACCTGGAAGCAATTGCATGGCTTCAGGATAACGCAGTATTTGCCAATAAAGATGCTGTTTTGCAGCAAGTCCAAGAGATCCATGCTGTACTTCTCGATATTCGCCCGGGGATAGATACTTATATATCCGTACCCAAGTTTCAGCGGGATCGAAAGGTTGGAACTGCAGCGGAGCCTGCCATCACAGGCATGATTATGGCTTCAAAAATACTCCGCGAAAGAGCAGCTTTCAAACCTGCTAAATCGGGCGCCAATTTCAACACTGTACAGCAGCTAAAAAACAGTGCCTGGATTATGAGTGAATATGCCAGCCGTGAAAAAGCCGGATTGGCATACGCGATTTCGAAAAAAGTTAAACTGCGTGGGACGAGGCTTAAGAATTTTTATACTGATCGCGGTCGTCTGGAGATCGCCTGGCAGGACTTTTTGGCTTATTCGGAAAACCCGAGTGCTTCGAGTGACATTACGGATGTAATCAACGCATTGAATGCGAGCTTCTTTAGCTCAGAGGATTATCAGGGTTTACGGGAAAGCATTTTTAAAAAAGGGATACGTGGTGATGATTACCCCTTGGATGAAGCCACTTGGTCGACAAAGTCCGAAACTTCAATCGCACCAATCTGGACTCTGGTTGACCTTACGACCGAGAACTCTGTGACTCTGGCCACTGCTGCGGCAGGGGATAGCTGGAGCAGAATGATTGCTGCTGCGATTATTCTTTCCGCAGGGGTTGCTGCGGGGCTGCTGTCTTTTTGGATCGTTACGGTCCGAGTGATTTTCCCTGTAAAGTCCATAACGTCCTCTATGCAAGAACTTGTAGATGGAAACCTTGACGTGGAAATCAAAGGAGCGAATGGGCACGATGAAATTGCCGAGATGGCGCGCGCTGTTTTGGTGTTCCGTGATAATGCAGCAGAAGTAAAAAAGCTTGAAGAAGAGCACGCTGCAGTGGCGCGACGTAATGAAGAAGAAAAGCGCCAAGCCATGATTGATTTGGCAGATCGTTTTGAAAACGAGGTGAAGGGGATCGTGCAAACGGTATCTTCTGCAGCAACGGAAATGCGCAGCACTTCAGAGGGAATGCAGGCGACAGCTGGAAACACGTCTCGGCAGGCGGTGGCCGTTACTTCTGCATCTGAAAATGCGTCTGGTAATGTGCAAACTGTGGCGGCTGCGGCCGAAGAACTTTCGAGCTCTATTAACGAAATCAGTCGCCAGGTGAGCCAGTCCACGATGATTGCCAGCGATGCTGTGGCCAGAGCAGATGATGCCAATCAACAGGTTACAGGTCTTCTTGAGGCCTCAACCAAGGTTGGTGAAGTGATCAAACTCATCTCTGATATTGCTGAACAGACTAACCTTTTGGCACTTAATGCGACCATTGAAGCTGCCCGCGCTGGTGATGCGGGGAAAGGTTTTGCTGTGGTTGCAAGTGAGGTGAAAAACCTTGCGACCCAAACGGCAAAAGCCACGGAAGATATCTCTCAGCAAATTACCGGGATTCAAGGGGCAACGGATACCGCAGCTGAGTCGATTGGCCTAATTACAGGCACGATTGAGAAGATCAACGAAATCACTTCATCGGTGGCAGCTGCTGTTGAAGAACAAGGTGCGGCGACGTTGGAGATATCTCGAAATGTTCAAGAAGCTGCCGTTGCTACCGGAGAAGTTTCGTCAACTATATCTGATGTAACCAATGGTGTGGAAGAAACGGGACGAGCTGCGCAGGATGTTCTCAGCGCGGCGTCAGAGCTTTCGAAACAATCAGAAATGCTAAATGCACAGGTGGATGACTTTATTCACGAAATCCGAGAAGCATAACCCGTCACTCATTACGATACGGAATATCTCTAGAAATATATGTAAAAGCCTTGAACGCTCTGATTAAGAGGCTCGGGGCTTTTTCTTGTCCGAAACATTTAAACTTCTTCGAGTGCTTTTACGAAGGCGCGCTGTACGGGAGAGGGATGAGTCCCGGCACGAGACGCAATTTCAAAGGTGGATGTATAGCTTTGTTTGGCTGGGCAAAGGGCTTTAATCTCACCCGGTGTGACCCATTTTTCTGCGTAATGATCAGGGAGGTGCGCAAGGAAATGTCCCGACAAAACCAGATATACCAAACCTTCCATATGGTAAGATATTGCCCCTGACGATGTTGCCTTCAGGTTCGACGGATGAGGCCGGCCGGCGGTATATCCTCTTTGCGCGATTTTGTAATCCGTTAAATTAATTCCGCTTAATTCTTTGTCGCTCTTGTTAAAAAGGCTATGCCTTGATCCGCAATAAAGATTCTGTTGTTCTTTAAGCAGCGGGCGATAATTAATACCCTGAAGGTGTCTCGGGAAGGCACCGATCGCAATATCCAAACGTTGTTCCAGAAGCTCTCTTTCAAGCAGGTTGGGGGAGAGAACGTTAATTAGGATTTCGATTTCACCTTCCTGGTTAAAGAGTTTATCAAGGGCTTGAGTTATCGGAGAGGCTGGATGGGTAACAAGATTATCTGCAAACCCAAGAGAAAGTTTGCCACTGAGCTCTTGCTTTAAATCATAAACTTCGTTGTTAAAGCCGTCGATTTGTCGAAAGAGGGTTTGCGCCGCTTTGTAGATACGCTCGCCATCCTCTGTCAGTGAGAACCCGGTGCGACCTCGCTGACACAGCCGAAGACCGAGGCGCGTTTCCAGGTCTGACATATGGGTGCTAATGGTCGAAACACTGATGTTGAGTTCTGCCTGTGCCGGAGAAAATCCCCTGCAGTCTGCGACGGTTAGAAAAACGCGCAGCTGTCTCAGATCTATAGTGTCTAATCGCATAGTTTGGTTCTTCTCAAAGTAACGTTCATTACTTTAGAATTTATATGAATTAATAAATAATCAAAACTAAAGAATGTCATTCTTTGGAGATTTCACAATGAACAACAAAACCGTACTGCCACCTGATGGGATGGACTTACCACGTTTTAGTGGCATCGCAACTTTCATGAGATTACCTCATGTAACTGAGTTTGAGGGTTATGACATTGGTATAATCGGTATCCCTTGGGATGCTGGAGTTACCAACAGGCCAGGGACACGACATGGACCTCGGCAATTGCGTGATCTGTCCAGTCTTATTCGCCGATACAACGGAGCGACGTGGGTTGCGCCATTTGATGACTGCAAAATTGCGGATTTTGGCGATGTAAAGGTAAACCCGGTTGACTTGGATATGACCATGCAAAGGGTTACAGAGTACATGGCGGGAATACGCAACGCTGGTGTTATGCCAATGGTCGCTGGTGGCGACCACATGATTTCCTTACCCATTTTAAGAGGACTAGTTGGGGATACTGGCCCCGTCGGCATGGTCCATTTTGATGCCCACATGGATGTAAATGACAGCTATTTTGGGGGGAGCAAGCTGACGCATGGTACTCCATTCCGCAGGGCTATCGAGGAAAATTTACTCGATCCCAAAAGAATTGTGCAAGTTGGTATCCGGGGATCGCGCTATGACCGATCTGACGAAGAATACGCTCAGGAAGTGGGCATCCGGGTTATCACGATTGAGGAGTATTTTGATCTCGGCATAAAAAAAGTCATTGAGGAAATTCACCGTGTTGTTGGTGATCAAAAAACCTATGTAACCTTTGATATTGATTGTCTCGATCCGTGTTATGCACCAGGCACCGGGACTCCGGAAATTGGTGGGTATACACCTTTTGATGCACAAGTCATGATCCGGAGCTTAGGGGATTTGAACTTAATCGGTGCCGACCTGGTTGAGGTTTCGCCCCCTTTTGATCAATCAGGCGGTACCGCGATCGTCGGCGTGAATTTGATGTTCGAGCTGATCTGTGTGCTTTCCCAAGCCAGATGTCGACAAAAATAGATTTCACTACTTATTTGAGCTGTCGTTCTGAGAAGCAGGTTTATCCTGAATCTGCTTCTCAGAGTCCATTAATTAACAGTACTTGCCCTAGTTGCTCGCAAAGGCCAATCGGAACTGCTTCATTAACAATCTCGTTAATTGCCAGCCTTGCAGTGCTTGTCGACGTGTATTCTCTCCGCAAGAGGTTTTGGGTTGGGAGTTTGCGTCTTGATAAGTTTTTGAAATAGCATCTGTACCCGCCTCGTCGGCGTACAGGTCGTCAAAGGTTTTGGTCAGCGCTTTCAAACCAACCCGGAGCTGTTCGTCATATTCTGGCAGCAGATGGTTGCACACAGCATTTGTGCCTGCAGCGGAGGCCACAATCGTCA
>MAAC01018283.1_pt1 | contig 13423 bp, 12 predicted proteins | sample 1115981 | NCBI WGS metagenome assembly MAAC01 (sample SAMN04961126, study PRJNA320927) | seawater metagenome | isolation source: sample BD02T64 sea water enriched with oil for 64 days | place: USA:Gulf of Mexico | collected 2013-07-27 | reverse complement strand
ACAGAAAATCAATGATTTTTTTGCCATAACACTTCCGAGGATAGCTGATACTTTAGACAGTTGGATTAATGACAACTTTCAAACACTGACGCCTGCACCTTGAAGTGTTACGGGTATATTTGTTTTAGTCCTAAGTCAATATCGGCTTTAAGGGTTTCTAAATCTTTTTCTAAGTTCAAATTCATCTGATACTCCCGTTATTATCTTTATATATAATCTCAACTTACAATATTGTCAATCATTGAAGTTATGTGATGATATTTTTCGTTAATAGCCTAATCTTAAAAGTTCGTAGATTTGTTCTGCTTTTTTGAGACCAATGCCTTCAATTTGAGTTAATTCATCGGCACTGGCATTAAAGACGCCATGGACTGATGCAAAGTGCAGTAACATTCGTTTTGCTAAAGTAGCGCCAACATTTGGCAAACCTTGTAAAATATAAAGCTGTTTATTTTTACGTCGCTTCGGCTTATAGCCCATTCTCGGTAACGTTTCTATTGTTCTGGCAGCCTTTTGTTTTGCTGCAAACAATAACAAATTAGTGGTTTCAGCCTTATTTGCGGAGCGTAAAATAGTGATATCGTAAATTAAGCCGATGGTGACTAACGCGCCTAAAATTGCATTCCGATGAATATGATAATCTTCAATATCAGTAGCAGTACCTTCTAAAATAAATGCCGTTGAGTAATTACTTTCTGCAAGACGAGATGCTTGTTGAAATATTCTTCCTGAAATTATTGACACAACTAAATCTGCCATAGATTTTCTTTCGATAAGCAACCAGTCATCAATAAGATAATCACCAAGTGATAAACGTTTACTTTCTAATTGGATGTCTGGGTTAGTTTCTAGGATGGATAGAATTCCACTAGTTTGCTCACGATCGTCAGCAATGATGTTGATTTTATTCATTTAACATTCCTTGTTTTGAAAATCTTTTCTAAGTATAGACCGTGCGTGAAACTTTGCTTACAGGTATTAACGACTACATGGTTGGCAAATTTTTCAATCTCCAAATTTGACAGTGAGCAAATAAAAAATACACTTTAAACAAGTGAAATTTTTAAAAGGCATCAATCATGAGTTTTCAAGGCAGTTGTTTATGTGGAAAAATTACCTTTGCGGTAACTGAGTTTGAGCCATTGATAGGGCATTGTCATTGCACCATGTGCCGAAAATTTCATGGTGCGGCATTCTCGACCTTTGCCGATGTTAAACTGAAAAATTTTAAATGGCTTAGCGGTGAAGCATTGCTGCAAAGCTATCAAGCAAGTAATAATACGGTTCGCCAATTTTGCCAGCATTGCGGTTCCAGTTTGACCTTTTGTTCATCCTACAATAATAACGATAATACAATCGAAATTGCTTTAGCTGCATTTGATGATGACATTAACATTAGCCCGGATGCCCATATTTATACTGATACTAAAGTCACTTGGCTTAAATTAAATGACGGCCTGCCGCAATATCGTCAATACCGGGACTCTACACAGGGAGAAAAATAACTTTTAAACTATTATTTTGGTATTTTTTACAGGGAACTTATCTATTTAACCATTGTGTTTGTTTACGAGTTAATGTACAAATATTAGTAGGGATCGCTTTTTAGAATATGGACATGGCAAAAGAAACCAGTATAAGATTTGCCTTTATCGACAATGTTGTTAGTTGGGAAGGGCAAATAAACACCTCTCATATCGCCCAAAAATTTCACTTAAGCCGTCAATCTGCCAGCCATGTATTAAAACAATATCGCGAGAAATTTCCTCAATATTTACGTTACGATCCCTCGTGTAAGGCTTTTATAGCCACAACTGAATTTGATCAAAAGATAAATGGTCAAGATTTTTCAAATTATTTAACGGCAATTTTTTCAAACAAAAATAGCGTTATCGCCAGTGTCGATGCATGGGCTTTGGAAGTGGAAGCGCCGTTAAGAAACATTAACCCAATTCAAGTCAGGCCAATATTGCGTGCAATCAGAGAGAAACTGGCGATTGATATTGGTTACATCTCTTTATCAAATCCTGATTATCTCGATCGCATCATTCAGCCACATGCCTTGATATTTGACGGTTTACGCTGGCATGTTCGCGCCTATTGCAACAAAAACCAAGCGTATAGAGACTTTACTTTATCGCGATTTAATGGACATGCGGTATTTGAAGGTAAAGCAAAAAACACCGTAATTGAAGATGAAAAATGGAACACTTTTGTAAATGTTGTCATCGAGGCCGATCCCAGGTTAAACCCACAACAAAAACGGGTGATTGAACGGGATTTTCAAATGACAGATGGTCAAAAAACAATGTCAATTCGTGCCGCCTTAGTGAATTACTTACTGCGACGGTTGCATATCGACAGCTATAAAAACACTCCTGAAGAACAACAAATTGTACTCACCCGGGAAAGCCGGAAGAACATTTCTATGTACTTGCCTATACCCCTATAGTTTCTTTACGTGTTGAAAAATACAGTATTGATGATGGCAATATGGCAAATTACTATTGCTTTAGTTTGAACATCAAACGGTTGATTTAGAATAATAATGTTCGAAGTAATTAATGATATTTTTGTTCTGTTTAACGATTATAACAAACGTAAAAAACACAAGACTAACATGCTAAGCGATATCTAATTATATGAAAAATTTATCACCATCAGATTTAAAAGCAATACTGCATTCTAAACGGGCGAATTTGTATTACTTAGAATATTGTCGGGTGATGCAAAAAGATGGGCGAGTGCTTTATTTAACGGAACAAAAAAAAGAAAACCTATATTTTAATATTCCAATTGCCAATACAACGGTCTTACTGCTTGGTAATGGCACATCAATTACCCAAGCCGCTGTGCGCATGTTAGCGCAAGCGGGTGTACTTATTGGTTTTTGTAGCGGTGGTGGTACGCCACTTTATATGGGGAATGAAGTGGAATGGCTAACCCCACAAAGTGAATACCGGCCCACAGAATATCTACAAGGTTGGATGAGTTTTTGGTTTGATGAAAGTAAACGCCTTGATGCCGCTAAATATTTTCAACAGGCTCGTATTGAGTTTCTCCATAAAATTTGGAGTAAAGATAAAGATTTAAAAACGGAAGGCTTTACTACCGATGATCCCGGCATAAAACAAGCACTACAACGTTTTGATCAACGTTTGGCAACCGCAACCAAGACGTCTGATTTATTACTTACTGAAGCCCAGCTTACCAAAGCAGTTTATAAATTTGCCGCTAACACGACAAAAACTAGTGGCTTTACCCGTCAACATCAATCAACAGATAAAGCCAATGATTTCTTAAATCATGGCAATTACTTAGCCTATGGTTTGGCCGCATGTACTCTTTGGGTTTTAGGCATACCCCATAGTTTTGCGGTAATGCACGGTAAAACTCGGCGGGGCGCACTGGTATTTGATATTGCGGATTTAATCAAAGACGCCATTGTTTTGCCATGGGCATTTGTTTGCGCCAAAGAAAATGCAACAGAACAAGAGTTTCGCCAACAAATCTTACAAGCCTTTACCGATCATAAAGCGCTGGATTTTATGTTTGATCAGGTTAAAAGTATTGCTTTACAAGGTGAGAGTGAGGAGCAGACGAATGACTAGTTGGCGCAGTCCTGACTATCAAATTCACATAACCCTCTCAAAAGGACGTTTAACCTTTCGGGCGGGCAATGTCTTTGAGGTAGAGCTAAAACGAGAGAGCCGATCCCGATTGCTTGGGGGAATGATAATGATCACGGCACAAGAGATTACTCAAGAATGCCATCATATTTATGCCGATTTATGGATTGATTCAAAAACAGCCATAGTGCCGTTAAATGAAATAGTCAGGATACGCTTGATGGATGAGTGTGATCCTATGTACCAATCTAGCAAGGTAAAAGATGAATTAAGAAAAATTCTGCCAATAGAGTTATCAGGCGTTATCTATTCGATTGAGCAACATCCTGAAGAGGTGAAATAGCAAAACTATGATGGTTACTTTCATCTCACAGTGTGAGAAAAATGCCCTAAAGAAAACCCGAAGAGTGCTGGACGCCTTTGCCGACAGAATAGGCGACAACACCTGGCAAACCTTGATCACCGAAGATGGCTTACAAACGGTGAAAAAAATGCTGCGCCAAACCGCCAGCAAAAGCACCGCAGTGAGTTGTTTTTGGATACGATCGAGATCACGTAGCCAGTTATTATGGGTGGTAGGGAATAAAGCTAAGTTTAATCAACAGGGTCTTGTTCCGGTTAATGCAACAAGGAAAAATTTGTTGAACAGCGAAATTGAAAATGATTGGAAATATCTTCCGTTGATAAAAGCATTAACCGCGATTTCTGCACTCTTTCATGATTGGGGTAAAGCTTCTAAACTGTTTCAGGAGAAATTAAGCCCAAACAGTAAAAATAAATTTAAAGGCGATCCGATAAGGCATGAATGGATCTCGGTTTTGTTATTGAATGCTTTAGTGAAAAACAAAGAAGATAAAACATGGTTGAGTGAATTAGTAAAGGGTGAGTTATCTGAACAGCAACTCAATAACGCTATAAGAACACAACAGACAACATCATTAGAACAATTGCCCGATGCGGCTAAACTAGTGGCTTGGTTAATTGTTTCCCATCATCGGTTACCTTTTATAAAAGCTGATTGGCGTGATGAAAAATCTCCAGACTTATCCACATTGCTAAAACGTATTACTCAAGAGTGGGGTTATGAAAACAGGCAAGATGAACAAGAATATTATAAGCGAGTTGAACACTGCTTTGAGTTTCCTAATGGTTTATTAAGGCAATCTACAGAATGGTTAAAACACGTAAAACGTTGGTCAAATAGCTTATTGCATTGTTTGCCGTTAATTGAATCCGCCATGCAAGATGGCAGTTACCGTTTGGTATTGCACCATGCGCGTTTATGTTTGATGTTAGGTGATCATTTTTATTCTTCACAAGCTGCGGCGAAACATTGGCAACACCGTACTGGATTATTTGCGAATACCGATAGAGAAACAAATGATTTTAAACAAAAGTTAGATGAACACTTAGTCGGGGTTGCACAAAGCGCGTTAAAAACCGCACATTTACTGCCAGCTTTTGAACAAGAGCCACCTGTAGCAACGGGTGTACAGGTATTAAGGCAAGTAAGTACAGACCCTCAATACAAATGGCAAGATAAAGCCGTAACTAAAATAACTGATTGGAAAAAGCAACAAGATAAGAAATCAGTCGGTTTTTTCGCGGTTAATATGGCAAGTACAGGCTGTGGTAAAACCTTTGCTAATGCCAAAGTGATGCGAGCATTGTCGGTTGACGGTAAAAGTTTACGCTATATTTTAGCCCTTGGTTTACGCACCTTAACCTTGCAAACAGGCGATGAATATCGTGAGCGGATCGGTTTAACAAAAGCACAGTTAGCGGTGTTAATTGGCTCACGAGCGGTTGCCGAGTTGCATAATCAGAAGTTCATTGAAAAAGATGAAGTTACTGAAGAGGTGTTAGGCTCTGAATCTAAACAAGCCTTGTTAGATGAATTTATTGATTATGAATGTGAGTTACCTGAAGAGGGCTTAAGTACGGTTTTAACCTGTGATAAAGACAAACAGTTTTTATATGCACCGGTATTAGCTTGCACCATTGATCACTTAATGGCGGCAACCGAAACCAAACGTGGCGGCCGTTACATTTTGCCAAGTTTGCGTTTAATGTCATCCGATTTAGTGATTGATGAAATCGATGACTTTACGGGAGCTGATTTAATTGCTATTGGACGTTTAATTCATTTAGCGGGCATGCTGGGGCGCAAAGTAATGATCTCGTCTGCCACTATTCCACCTGATTTAGCACAGGGTTATTTGAATGCTTATAAAAAAGGTTGGCAGCTTTTTAGTAACAGCAGAGATGAAGCTAAAGCAGAAATTGGCTGTGCCTGGATAGATGAATTTCGCACGGATGTTCAGTCAATTAAAGCAAATGATAGCGATATGGCGTTACAACAATATCAGCAGCAACATGATGCGTTTATTGATAAAAGAGTTAATAAGTTAAATCAGCAAGTTGCTAAACGTAAAGCTGAAATTATTGCTTGTCCCTTATTGCCTGAACAAAGGCTAACAGAACAAACGTTAACAGAAGACAGCAAGCAAGCGCATTACTTTTCAATCGTAAAGCTAGCTATTTTAACCAAACATCAACAACACCATAGTATTGATGCAAAAACTAAGATTAAGGTTTCTTTTGGTGTAGTGCGTGTTGCCAATATTTCACCCTGTGTTGAGTTAACTAAATATTTATTACAAGCACAGTACCCAGAAAACATCCAAGTAAAGGTGATGGCATACCATAGTCAACAGGTGTTGCTATTGCGACATGAGCAAGAAAAACACCTTGATGCGGTACTTAAACGCAAAGAAAAACAAGGGCAAGAGCAACAAGCTTTTTCTGATCCTATTATCCGCAAACACCTTGATAAAAGCCTTTCACAGAATGTTATTTTTATTTTAGTGGCAACACCAGTAGAAGAAGTAGGGCGTGATCACGATTTTGATTGGGCAATTGTTGAGCCTTCTTCTTACCGTTCAATCGTGCAATTGGCTGGACGAGTTCGCCGCCACCGAACAAATGCTGTTGAGCAAACAAATATTGGTTTAATGCAATATAACATCAAAGCATTTAAAGAAAATGACAAAAAAGATGAAAAATACTTTATTAGGCCTGGTTATGAAAATGGTATTACTAACGCTTTAGCAACGCATAATATAACAGAATTAGTAGATACAAATGTATTAAAAAATAACCTAAGTGCCATTCCTAGAATACAGGTGCCATTAAAACCAAAAGAGCAAATGCTTGCTTCATTAGAGCATCATGTGACTAAAAATAGCTTGGCAAATTTTAAACAAATTGGCGCTAATACTTTGCAAGGTTATTTAACTGAAACATGGTATTTAACGGCTTTGCCACAGGTATTAACACCTTTTAGGAGGAGTGAGCCGAGTATTAATTTGTTTTTGTTTTATAACGCAGATGAAGAACGTTGTTATTTCACCCAAAAAGATGAAGCAGGTAAACCGTTGCTTGATATAAATTATCAAGCAATAAACCGAGAGGGCATACTCAATATAACTAGAGTGCAGTTAAGTGAAAAAGAGCATCAGAACTTATGGTTTGAACGAAATTATCAAGCGCTATTAAGTCAATATAAAAGTGAACCATATCTTATCAGCAAAAAAAGCATATCGCTACGTTATGGAGAAATTAATCTTGTTGAGCGAGAGAATGCCGAGTATGAATATAACGACCAGTTTGGACTGGTTAAATTGAATAAAAAAGGAGGTAAAAATGTTAGAAGCTGAAATACAGAGTTTTTTCTCTGAACGCAAAGAGGCTTGGTTAAAGAAAAAAGTTAAATCCTCAATGCAAGAGTACGAAGTAAAGGAGTTGGAGCAAGAGTGTGAGGGGGTGTTTTCTTTAAGTGAATGGTTACCTAATGCCGCAAGAAGAGCGGGGCAAATATCGATGTCTACTCATCCTTGTACTTTTAGTCATCCAAGCGCCAGAAAGAATAAAAATGGTTATGTTTCGTCTGTATTGGTAGAAGTCGAACGTATTGAAGATGGCTTTTTAAAAACAGGCAATGCGGCTGTTGCCACAGATGCACTAGGTAATGCTGCTGCACTTGATGTTTATAAATTTTTAACATTAACCATGCAAGACGGCAAAGATATTTTAACGCACATTCAACAGGATTCAGTACTGGCAAAAGATTTACTAAACATTAAATCTGAAACATATCAGAACCTTAAAACAGGTTTTTTAGCTATGGTTGAAAGTTCAGCCGAAAACATCACCAGTTCAAAAATAAAACAAGTTTATTTTCCGGTAGAAGATGATTATCACCAACTTTCATTATTAACAAATTCGGGCATGGTTTATCAATTACGCTCTCGACTTGATAAATTACGCTTCTCCGATGAAGTTAAAGCATTGCGAGATAAAAAGCGTAAGAATGAATTTAGTGAAAAAGGCTATAGTGAAATTTATGATTTAACCACAATAGGCTATGGCGGTACAAAGCCGCAAAATATTAGTGTGTTGAATAATCAAAATGGCGGGAAAGCGCACTTATTATCATCATTACCGCCAAGCATTGAAAAACGTAACATTCACTTCCCTAAAAATGATTTTTTCATTGAATCATTTAAAAAATATGATTACGCAGATAGCTTTAAATCATTGCATAAATTGTTTTTGGCGGATCATAACAACATCAATATTCGTGATGCCCGAGATCGCTACCTTCAAGAAATTATGGATTTACTGATTGAAAAAATGTGGTCTGTACGAGCCGTTTCACAAGCTCAATTTCATCAAGAATCGTCTTCACTTTCTAATCATCAACTTACTTGGTTACACCGTGGTTTTTCAGATAAAAGAGAAGGATCAGAGCAATGGTTAGATAAATTAGTGAATGAAATATCTCGTTGGTTCAGTCGCAGCTATGAAAAAGTTTTGGCGAAACAAGCAATAAAATTAGGTGAAGAAGAACGCGTATTATTTGTCAGTATTGTTGATAAAAATAGGGAGTCTTTAAAATGATTAATGTAAAACGGTTATTACTGCTGCCTCACTTAAAAGTGCATAATGCTAATGCACTTTCTAGCCCATTTACTATCGGTTTTCCTGCCATGACGGCATGGCTTGGTGCGGTACATGCGTTGCAAAGAAAATTAAATGTGAATGACTTTTCTGAGATTAAATTCAATGCCACTGCGGTTATTAGTCATCAATGTGATTTACAAACGCATAAAGGTATTGATGACTTTGTCCATTCAATTATTGGCACTGGCAATCCGCTAGATAAAACAGGTGCTAGAAGTGCCTTTATTGAAGAAGCCCGCTGTCATCTTGATGTTTCTTTAGTGATTGAATATACGGGCATTGAAAAAGATGATGAATCTTTAGTGCAAGAGAAAATAACTCATCTACTCAATAGCAATATGAAAATGGCTGGCGGTGACATTTTAACGTTTAAACCTGCAGCTTTTTTTAAAGTTGAGCAGGGCAATGATACTGATATTCGCGCATTAACAAGAAAACTGATGCCGGGATACGCATTGATTGAACGTCGTGATTTGATGCTTGATGCCATGGTGCAGGGGCAAGATGCCATGAATGCTTTATTAGATCATTTGGTTGTCCATCACCAATGTAAAAAAGCGCAGATTGAAAATGAAGAAGGAAAAATTATTTGGTCCAGCAAACGTAAAACTCAAGGTTGGCTGGTGCCAATCGCTACGGGATTTCATGGTTTAACCGAACTCGGCAAGGCCAAAAACCAACGCGATGCAGAAACACCTCATCGCTTTGCTGAAAGTGTGATTACTTTAGGTGAGTTTAAAATGCCACACAATGTTAAATCAATTGATGAAATATTATGGCGTTATCAAGCAGATCAAAATAAAAATTTATATCTATGTACACAACAGCAACCAGCACAAACTAAAGCAGAGGATGCTTTATCAGAGCTATTTACTTAACAAACAATATTCACTTAAACACTCAAAATAAATATTAAAAGGAAAATTATTATGGCTAAAAATCAAGACGCCGCATCAGTATTAGCATTTGAGAAAAAATTAGTACCATCGGACGGTTATATGTATGGCACTCAATGGGATGATCGCAGTTTAGTAACACCACTACAATTAATTGAAAAGTCAGTACGCGGTACGATTTCAAATCGCTTAAAAGCAGCGATAAAAAATGATCCCGTTAAATTAAATGCCGAAGTAGAAAAAGCAAATTTACAAACGGTAGACACTTGTTCGCTTGCGCCCGAGCAAGATACCTTGAAACTTCACTTTACCTTAAAAATATTAGGCGGCGTACAAGAGCCATCAGCCTGTAACAACGTATTATTTAAGCAAAGTTATAGCAGTGCTGTGCGTGATTATATCGGCAAAGAAGGCTTTAAAGAGTTAGGTAAACGCTATGCTTTAAATATTGCGAATGCACGTTTTTTGTGGCGTAACCGAGTAGGCGCTGAAAATATCGAAGTACACGTAAACGCTCTAAATAAAGAGGCAAAACAATCGTGGACTTTTGACGCTACTCAGTTTAGCACTAAACACTTTAATTGCGCCGATGCCCAAGTGATTGAATTAGGAGAGCGAATTGCCCAAGCATTAGCAAGTGACGATGATTTTTTAATGTTAGAAATTAACTGTTTTGTACAAGTAGGTAAAGCACAAGAAGTTTACCCAAGTGAAGAATTAGTACTTGATAAAGGCAAAGGCAAGAAAAGCAAAATTCTCTATTCAGTAAAAGATATTGCCGCTATGCACTCTCAAAAAGTAGGTAATGCACTGCGTAGTATTGATACTTGGTATGGTGAATTTGAAGATGCAGAAAAATCAGTAGGCCCTATTGCTATTGAGCCTTACGGTGCAGTCACAAATCTAGGTAAAGCCTACCGTACACCAAAAAATAAACAAGATTTTTATACTTTTTTCGATCAATGGGCTCGTGGTGCTCAGTTAGGCCGAATAGAGGATGAACATTATGTGATGGCGATATTAGTTCGTGGTGGTGTTTTTGGTGAAAGCGATAAATAGGCTGTGCTTATTTTAAAGGAGAGAAAATGAAATATTATCTCGATATTACTTTGTTGGCTGATATTGAAGTCCCTTTAGGTTTTATTTGGCATAAAGTTTACCAACAAGTGCATATAGCTTTAGTAGAAAATAAAAGTGGTGAAAATGAATCTTCGGTTGCTTTGTCATTTCCTAAATATGGAGATAAAGAATTTCCATTAGGTAATAAGTTGCGTTTATTTGCAGAAACTGAGCAAGTATTAGAAAAATTAGCAGTAGCTAACTGGCTAAAACGATTTACTGAATACACTCATATTACCTCTATAAAAACAGTACCGGAATCGGTAAGAGAGTATGTTTGTTTTAGCCGTAAGCAGTTCAATACTAATATTTCAAGATTAGCGCGACGTAGAGCCAAACGTCATGATGAAACCTTTGAACAAGCATTACAGTATTACGCCAGCTTCGAAGATGAGCAAACGAAATTGCCATTTATTAATGTTAAGAGTTTATCAAAAGGTGAACAATTTAGGTTCTTTATTGAACAAGAAGTGAGTAATCAACCTCAAGCAGGTGTGTTTAATTGCTATGGGGTGAGTAAAACCACAGCAACAGTTCCTTGGTTCTAAAGCCCTTGAATTAAAGGACTTTAGAAAGATCGTTTTAAACCCGTTGAATTCGACGGGTTTAAAACCACTCGCTAAGGCATTTTCAACCTATGCATATCCCCCTAATTACACTATACTTTTAACATATGCAAAGCCTATGCTTCGATCGTTTTGGAGGTTTTATGAGAACAGTTTCAATTTTTAAAAATGGTAAAAATCAAGCCATTAGGCTCCCCAAAGATATGGAGTTTGATGGCGTGAGTGAACTTGAAATAATCAAAGAGGGTGATACGGTAATATTGCGTCCTTCTCGACCTTCATGGTTATCATTTTCTGAATATGACAGGGCAGATGATGACTTTTTATCTGAACCTACACCTATTCTTCCTGATGAAGGGCGTTTTGAATGGTAAATAATGTGTATATGTTAGATACCTGTATTTGCAGTTTTATCATGAGAGAGCAACCTGTTTCGGTATTGAAAAAGTTGCAGGATGTGTCTGCTCACCAAAATCGTATTGTAATTTCTGCGATTACCTATGCAGAAATGCGTTACGGTTGCATTGGTAAGAAATCATCTCCTAAACACACTCTATTAGTTGAAGCGTTTTTAAAGCGTCTTGACGCTATATTGTCGTGGGATATGGCGGCAGTTGATGCTGCAACGAAAGTCAAAAAACAACTAAATGACGAGGGTACGCCTATAGGCACTAATGATACAGCAATTGCCGGACATGCTATTGCTGAAAATTGTATTTTAGTCACTAACAATATAAAAGAGTTCAAGCGTGTTGTTGGTTTGAATTACGAAGACTGGGTACATTAAATATATTTTTATAGGTTCAAAATCTATTCGCTCGCTGTTAACATAGTTAATTCATTGTCACTTAATTATATAGATCGGGTTTTACCTAAAAAACCAATAAAATTGCTCTTTAAAAACTTGGATATATTTCAATAAGTTATAAACATGTTAAAACTTTAGGTGAAATTCCCTAAAATAACTTAGTTAATTGTTATAGCTTATTTTTTTGTTTATTTTTCATTGTTCACTGCCGCACAGGCAGCTTAGAAATAGTAGAAGAACCTGAAAAGGACGCTGACCTTGTTCACTGCCGCACAGGCAGCTTAGAAATTTACGCCGTCTGATAATGCGTTAAATCTAGGGTTCACTGCCGCACAGGCAGCTTAGAAAATTACCACTTTTGATTCTTTCGTTTTTAATATGTTCACTGCCGCACAGGCAGCTTAGAAAACATTGATGATTGCAATGATTTACTTGTTACGGTTCACTGCCGCACAGGCAGCTTAGAAAATGTAACTATTGGTTTCGTCAAAACCATGTATGTTCACTGCCGCACAGGCAGCTTAGAAAGCCGTGAAAGGTTGTAAACAAGTCGTAAGCATGTTCACTGCCGCACAGGCAGCTTAGAAAACTCAGAGCTATGAAGATATAAAGCCATACCCGTTCACTGCCGCACAGGCAGCTTAGAAAAGTTCAAAAGAACAACGACTACACAGTTTTTTGTTCACTGCCGCACAGGCAGCTTAGAAAGCTATGTGTCAGATAGTGACATTATCGGTGTAGTTCACTGCCGCACAGGCAGCTTAGAAAATTATCAAAAACAAACGTAGGGATTAAGTCGTGTTCACTGCCGCACAGGCAGCTTAGAAAGGGACGGCTCAAATACTTTGTACGCCTGATGAGTTCACTGCCGCACAGGCAGCTTAGAAATTTTTAAGCTCTTGCTCTACTCTGAATTCAATGTTCACTGCCGCACAGGCAGCTTAGAAAATAGTGAGGTTGTGTTTCATACAGAACTCTTTGTTCACTGCCGCACAGGCAGCTTAGAAAATATAATCAGTAACGGTGAAGTTTACTGAAATGTTCACTGCCGCACAGGCAGCTTAGAAAATCACAACCAACACCATACATGGATCAAACAAGTTCACTGCCGCACAGGCAGCTTAGAAATACCCTTGTGTGATTGGCTTTCGCAATTCATCGTTCACTGCCGCACAGGCAGCTTAGAAAAGACACCCGAGCATTGCCAAACACCCGAGCATGTTCACTGCCGCACAGGCAGCTTAGAAATGCAACTGGAATCTATACCCGTAACACTTCAAGGTGCAGGCGTCAGTGTTTGAAAGTTGTCATTAATCCAACTGTCTAAAGTATCAGCTATCCTCGGAAGTGTTATGGCAAAAAAATCATTGATTTTCTGTC
>MAAC01000767.1_pt1 | contig 13434 bp, 8 predicted proteins | sample 1115981 | NCBI WGS metagenome assembly MAAC01 (sample SAMN04961126, study PRJNA320927) | seawater metagenome | isolation source: sample BD02T64 sea water enriched with oil for 64 days | place: USA:Gulf of Mexico | collected 2013-07-27 | reverse complement strand
GTGCAAAAATGGGATTAAATCTATGGTTAACTAATCCGCTATTTATCACATTGATTGTTAGTGAATGAAAACCTATTTAGCAATCTGCATCTTCTTTTGCAACTATTGTAATATTTAGAAAGTAAAATGCATTTTTTATTTGCTGAATTTCCCTATCTATTTGTTTTTTAATGTTAATGTTTTTGGAATACCTTATGCATATCCTCAATGACTTGTGAGTTTTATTTGCGATACTGTAGGAGTTATTTATGATTTATCCCATTATATTAGCTGGTGGTTCAGGAACACGTTTATGGCCAGTATCACGTTCACTTTACCCTAAACAATTTATAAGCCTGTATAACAAAAATAGCTTATTTCAAAATACCATGCAGCGATTAACCTCACTTGATATCGCCCAGCCCATTGTTATTTGTAATGAAGAACATCGCTTTATTGTTGCTGAGCAATTACAGAAAATTGGTAGTGATGCGATTATCATTCTAGAAAAACAAGGACGAGATACCGCACCGGCTATCACTATCGCTGCTATGGTAGCGAGTATCCGCAGCCAAAGTGAAGATCCTAATTTACTGGTATTATCTGCTGATCATTATATTGAAGATGTTGATGGTTTTAGTCAGTCGATTGATATTGCCATTGAATATTCGTTGGCAAATAAAATTGTCACTTTTGGTATTGAACCTAACAGTGCTCATACCGGTTATGGTTATATTCACCGGGGATGGTGTTTGGACGATAACACTGTTTTTGATATTGAAGAGTTTGTTGAAAAACCGGATAAAGCTAAAGCACAGCAATACCTTGATAGTGGAGAGTATTATTGGAATTGCGGTATTTTCATGTTTCTATCCAGTACCATTTTAAAAGAAGTTAAATCGTTCCAGCCTGAAATTTTTGAATGCTGTAATGATGCCTTAATTAATGTCAGTTTTGATCAAGACTTTATTCGAGTGGATGAAGGTAGTTTGGCAGGGTGTGAGAGCAAGTCTATTGATTATGCGGTGATAGAGCATACGGCTAAAGCGGCAGTTGTGGTATTAAACAGTAAGTGGTGTGACATTGGCTCTTGGTCGTCGTTGTGGAGTTTACTCGACAAAGATGAAAACGGAAATGTTACTCAAGGTGATGTAGTTCATAAGAATACCAACAACTGTTTAATTCACAGCAAAAATCGATTAGTAACGGCGGTTGGTCTTGAAGATATTATTATTGTTGAAACACAAGATGCAGTATTAGTGGTTCATAAAGACCAAGAACAAGAAATCAAAAGCTTAGTTAATACCTTAAAAGCTGAAGGTCATAGTGAGTATCATCATCACCGCGAAGTTTTCCGACCTTGGGGGAAATATGATTCTATCGATGCCGGCAACCGCTATCAAGTCAAACATATTACCGTTAAACCGGGTGAAAAATTATCTGTGCAAAAACACTTACACAGAGCCGAGCATTGGACGGTAGTTTGTGGTACCGCACATGTTTTAAATGGCGAAAAAAATATCTTACTCACTGAAAACCAATCAACATACATTCCAATCGGAGCTGTGCATAGCTTAGAGAATAAAGGCAAGATACCTTTAGAAATCATTGAAGTGCAAACCGGAGCTTACCTTGGAGAAGATGACATTATTCGTTTTGAAGATGTTTATGGTCGTGTAGAGGAGACAGCATCATGCAAAAGCTAAACTGTTTTAAAGCCTATGATATTCGTGGTGAAATTGGTGTTAATCTTGATGAAGATATTGCTTATCGAATAGGGAAAGCGATGGCGATATATTTGTCTGCTCGCATTGTGATTGTTGGAGGCGACTGCCGTTTATCAACCACGAGCTTAAAAGATGCATTAATTGAAGGCCTAAGAGATGGCCACTGCAATGTAATTGATATTGGTTTATGTGGTACCGAAGAAATCTATTTTGCAACTACCTATCTAGAAGCTGATGGTGGGGTGATGATAACCGCCAGCCATAATCCAAAAAATTTCAATGGCATGAAACTCGTGCGGGAAAAGAGTAAACCAATAAGTGGTGATACTGGTTTGTTTGAGATCCAAAAGTTAGCAGAAACAATGTTGCATTCCAGTGATAATGACAAAGGCACGCTAGAATATTTAACAACAGAAATGGCTTATGTAGAACATTTACTGAGTTATATCGAGCCAAGTAAACTTACGCCGTTAAAATTTGTTGTTAATGCCGGTAATGGGGTTGCAGGTCATATTATTGATGCTATTGAAAAACAGTTCTTAAAACGTGAAATTCCAGTAAGTTTTGTTAAGTTAAATAACCAACCGGATGGCGAGTTCCCTCATGGCGTGCCAAATCCATTATTGGTTGAGAATCGTTCACATACCCGTGATGCGGTCTTATTTCATCAAGCGGATATGGGCATTGCTTGGGATGGTGATTTTGACCGCTGTTTCTTTTTTGACGAAAAAGGCAACTTTATTGAAGGTTACTATATTGTTGGTTTATTGGCTGAAATGTTTTTGCAACGTAATAGCGCGGAAAAAATTATCCATGACCCACGTCTTACTTGGAATACTGTTGATGTCACTAGCAAAAATGGCGGCATAGCTATTGAATCAAAAACAGGTCATGCATTTATAAAAGAACGTATGAGAAAAGAAAACGCGGTATATGGAGGTGAAATGAGCGCTCACCATTATTTTAGAGATTTCTCCTATTGTGATAGCGGTATGATCCCGTGGCTATTGGTGATGCAATTGCTTTGTGAAAAAAATCTTTCTTTGTCTAGTTTAGTGGGAGGGGCAATTGATAAATTTCCATCATCAGGCGAAATCAATAGGAAAGTTGCAGACCCAGACTCTATTATTCAGTCGATTAAAAATAATTTTAGTCAGACTGCTAAAGTTACCCAAAATATCGATGGTTTATCGATGGCTTTCGACGATTGGCGCTTTAATTTGAGAAAGTCGAATACCGAAGCTTTATTAAGGCTAAATGTTGAAACACGTCAGGATCCTTCTTTATTGAAAAGAAAAGTTGCCTCGCTCTTGAGTATTATTGATACTAATGCCTGACAGCGAATAAATTAAACTATAAATTTATTCGCGATAGTTAAGCGCTAAGCGGTTATACCCGTTCAACTACAATATGCTTGTTCAGGAGCACAGAGCAATTTCACTTTTAGGCGCACCAATGAAGTCATGGCATTCCCTTACAAATTGGTGCAACAACGAAGTGGTGTTGCTCTGTGTTCCCCTTCGGGTGGTTTTTAAAAGACTTAATGCTGCGTTGCCTTACATGGATGTAGGGTAAGGTGACAGTGCAGGAGCACACTGTCTTTATTCATTTTAAGAAGGGAATAACCATTCTTTACAACGAATGCCTTGACTAAAGTCTTTTAAATTACCACTGAGTCATGCATATTGAAGTAGATCGGGTATATTTTACTATAATATAATTATTGGCTATGTTCTTTTTGATTGTTGTTTATTAAATTGTTCATGAATGGGACTGTTGTAGGTTGGGCTTTAGCCTAACAAATTTCCCAATAAATTCTGACCTGCAATACATTGTAAATAATGGCGTTTTAATTGTAACAATCATTCACGGGAACAGAACCAAATTATTAGTATAATTATCAATGCAATTATTAAAGTAATTCTAAGGATAGGAAATGGCTTGTTTTCAACATGTTTTATGGCGTTTTATTGTAGTATGTTTTATCTGTGTCACTTTTAATGTTCATGCTCTTAGCGAGCAAAAATACTCTATTTATATTGATGCTGACTTTAGTGGTGCCGTGGCGTCGAGCCAATCTATTAAACAAGGCATTAATACCGCATTAGCTGAAATTAATTATCAAATACAGGGAATAACCTTTGAAATAGTGGTGAAAAATCATCGGGCTAACTCTCTAAGAAGTAAAAGAAATTTAGAAGAGTTCTTAACGAATGAAGATGCATTGATGGTCTTTTCAGGTTTGCATTCCCCGCCATTATTGGCAAATAAATCATTTATCAATAATAACCGTATCTTGCTTTTAGACCCATGGGCGGCTGCAGGACCTATCACTCGTTCAACCGACAATGAAAACTGGATTTTTCGTTTATCTATTGATGACAGTAATGCCGGGACATTTATTAGTGACCAAGCATTAAAACAAGGTTTTAAAAAACCTTTTTTACTTCTTGAGGATACCGGTTGGGGACGCTCCAATGAAAAAACCATGAACATGGCCCTAGAAAAAGCCTCAATTGAAGGTAATGGTTTATCATGGTTTAACTGGGGCATAGGAAAAAATCACGCCAAAGTTATGCTGCGCAATATTAAAGAAAGTGGCGCAGATGTTATCTTTTTTGTTGGTAACGCTCGCGAAGGTAGTACTTTCACCACCGCTATGACCGAATTGCCAGCAGAATTACGTTTACCTATTCGTAGCCACTGGGGAATTACAGGGGGGGATTTCACCGCAACTATTCCAGCTGAGCAACGTAAAAAAGTAGATCTGCAATTTATCCAAACAAACTTTTCCTTTTTAACTGAAAAATTATCACCTTTTGCCCAGCAAGTTTTAAATGTGGCAATTGATAACAATACTGCAATTAACAATGCTAATGATATTAAGGCTCCAACGGGCTTTGTTCATGGCTACGATTTAACCAAAATTGTCATAGCGGCCATCAATCAAGTGAAGCTTACAGGTAATCGAAAACAAGATAAAACAGCAATACACTATGCACTCGAACATTTAAAACAGCCGGTGCATGGTTTGCTTAAAACCTATCAACAACCTTTTGCTGAATATAATAAAATGAAGAGCAATGCTCATGAGGCTTTGGGACTTTATGATTATTCCATGGGGTATTACAATGACCAAGGTGAAACTGTTTTACTTGAAACGATTAGTCATTAATAAAAAATAACAAAGAATAAAAATAAAAATGAATAAAATAACGGTTTCTTTTGCATTAGCACGCTTTGTTTTTATTAGCTGTTTTGCGATGGCGAGTATAATCACCACATTAGTGGTGAATCATGTGGTTGATTCGGTAAACAAAGAATATGAAAAAATAGCGACTAGAGAAATTAATGGTTTAAGTAATAATTACAAAGTCTTTATCAACCACCACTTAATTTTATTAAGTGACCAATCTAATACTCCACTGTTTATTCAAACGTTAATGCAACCGGATGCTAATGTCGGGAAAATTAAAGACCTGATGGAAGACCTTACTCTATTAGGTCATAAGTACGGTGAAACACTGCTGGATTTTGAAGGCAATACTTTACATTCTACAACGTCTTTATCGGTATCATTTAAGCAATTACCCTGGGTAAAAGATATTTTAACCGGGAAAAAACAAAGTGCCGTTAAAGTGATGAAAACCGCAGATGAGTATTATTGGTATTTGGCGGTACCTATTATTTACAATGAACAAGTAGAAGGGGTATTAATTGCCAATATTCCTTTAAACGCCATCAATGTTCGGCAAAGCAATGATGAAAAGTTAGATGGTTTGATGATTGATGTCGTTAAAAATCACGTAACCATAACAACTTTTGGCAAGCGAGTAGTAGGCACAAAACATATCATTGATTGGCCTGATGAAGGTGTCAGCTTTCACTTTACCGTTGATGAAACAAATCGAGACGAAGCACTTTCAAATTTAGTTTTACAGTTAGCCTCGTTGATTGTCGTCGCTATGGTCATCGTTACATTACTCGCTTATATCTACGGTTATCGTTATTTTGTTAAGCCAATCGTAGCGTTATCCCAATCAACGTCAAATCTTGAAAAAGGTGATGTACCAACGACATTGACTGAAGATTTAATTTTTAAAGAGCTGTCTGACTTATTCAAACAGTTTAATCATATGAGTCAAAAAGTAACTAAGCGAGAGCAAGCGTTGAAACTTAGTTATAGTAAGCTCTCTGATGCCAATGAAGAATTAATACAAAGTGAATCACAATTAGTTCAGTCTGAAAAAATGGCCAGTATTGGTGTATTAGCAGCAGGTGTTGCTCATGAAATTAACAATCCTATAGGCTTTATTCGTAGTAATTTAGTCGTTTTAGAAGAATACTTCGAAGATATTAATAATTTTTATCAAGAGTTTAAAGGTCAACTTTCTACCGAAACTGAAAGAAACATTCATGAAATGTTAGCTAAAAAACATGAACTTGAGTTTATCTTTGATGATGCACCTCCTTTACTTAAAAGCAGTATTGGTGGTGTTGATCGTGTCACCGAAATTGTCACCAACTTAAAAACATTTGCTCGTGTTGATCAACCCGATAAAATGCTCGTAGATATCAATGAGGGCTTAAATGCTACCCTGAACATGGTGTCAAATGAGCTGAAATATAGCTGTAGAATGCATGTTGACTTAAAAGCGTTACCTCGAGTATTTGCATTTCCAGGGAAATTAAACCAAGTCTTTATGAACTTGTTAATCAATGCCGGACAAGCGATTACTGATAAAGGTGATATTTATGTTAGCTCATTTGTTGAAGAGAAAAACATTGTTATTAAAATAGAAGATACAGGGAAAGGTATTGAAGAGAATGATTTAGGGCAAATATTCACCCCTTTTTATACCAGTAAACCGATTGGAGAGGGCACAGGCTTAGGTTTATCCATTAGTCATCAGATCATTGAGCAACATCAGGGGGAAATTAAAGTTACTTCAACGGTTGGTAAGGGCAGTTGTTTCGCCGTTTATATTCCCATCAATGATACGGATTCATAATTATTGTTAAATAAAAACCCCAAGCTACCTTCTGGTAACTTGGGGTTAATTCAACACTTTACAATATCTACCAACAAAGTCCATGATAGTTTTTGTTTGCTACCATATGTTCAGGTAAATGAATGACATCAATAATTGGTTTGTCCTTATTAGCAATGTTGATGATATCTTGCGAATACTTTTTATTGTGAGTGATGACCAAAGCTTGTGCATTAGTTTCTAACTCAGTTATTGAATTACATCGAGATAAATTTAACTTCTTATTCAACTCAGGGTCGGTATCAAGTAATTTATCTGTGGTAATTGAAGGATCGTAGAATTGCACGTTATAGCCTTTATCAAGTAAATTGATTAATAATTTGATGCTTGGGCTTTCACGCAGATCGTCAGTATCAGACTTAAACGTTAAACCCACAATACCTATCGTAGATACGGCTAAACTGTCTATCAATCCAAGGGTATGATTGATATGGAAACCATTCGACTGATTGATATGTTCAATAATTGGAATATCGACATTAAGTTCATCAGCCATGCTAACAATACCACGGGTATCTTTGGGTAAACATGAACCACCAAAAGCAAAACCAGGCATTAAATAGTAAGGCGAAATATTAAGCTTGGTGTCTTTGACAAAAATGTTCATTACTTCATGGCTATCTACGTCCATAGCCTTACATATCCGACCAACTTCATTGCCAAATGATACTTTCAATGCATGCCAAGTATTATCAATATATTTAACAAACTCAGCAGCCTCTAAAGATGTTTCGATCACACCACCTTCAATATCTTGATATAACCTGCTGGCAAAATTAAGGCTCTTTTTGTCAAAAGCGCCAATAACCGTTTTAGGTGGATGGTAAAAATCATCAATGGCAGTACTTTCCCTGAGAAACTCAGGATTAAAACAGACACCAAAGTCGCGACCACATTTTTTACCTGTGGTTTTTTCCAGTAAAGGAATAAGTATATTAGTAGTTGTTGTTGGTGGCACTGTGCTTCTAAAGACAATCACATGGTAAGAATCTTTTTTAGTAAGCGCGTTGCCTATCTCAACGGTTGCTGCTGTTAAATAGCGTAAATCACAACCACCATCGGGCTTACTAGGAGTGCCCACTGAAACTAAAGTAATGTCAGTAGCTAATACGGCAAACTCGATATCTGCGGTTGCATCTAGCTTACCGTTATTGTGTGCACGGGTTAATAATGAGTCGAGTTGTGGTTCAACGATAGGCGAATTTCCCTGACTAATTGATTTAACTTTTTCTACATCGGGATCTACGCCAATCACTCGATGCCCCAGAGAAGAAAAACAAGCACATGACACCGAGCCGACATAACCTAGCCCAATAATACTGATATTAAGATGGGTGATGTCATTTAATGTATCTTCAGTATCGTTATTAAGTATACGTTGGCTGGTGGTAAGATAATTGCTCTCTTGTGGAGGTTGGTCACATGTTTCATTTTCTTTTAAAGAATAACAATCGTTATCTATATTATTATCTGGTTTTTCATTAAACATAATATATACCTCAACTATTCAGTTTTTATTGAAGACTCATAAATATAAGTACCGGTTTAAAATCCCCACTCAATTAAAACTGCGGGATATGTTTAACAAAAGCAGTTTCTATTCCATATTTTATTATCATCTTGTGTTTTTATTTTATTTTATTAATATTCAATAAGTTACCTAGGGTTAGGGGCATGGATGTTCATGTTAATCCAATAAGATGTCTCTTGATGCATATAGAATTAATTATTTATTTGCTTTGCATTTTGCAATTAATGTTAGAAGAAGGTTAGGGGTATGAAGGTTAAAGGTAGATTAATAATATTAGTTATAAGATATCAACGGCTTATATTGATGGTCTAATCGTTGCTTTAATTGAATTAATATATACAGCAGCAAGAGTAGATGATAATGAAAATAGCAACTTCTTATACACCCAGTAGACCTTATGTTGGCAACATCGCCATTATTGGTTTTGCGAAAGATGTGCCGTTAAAAAATAAGTTTATCGCTTCGCTTGTTGCTATGGTATTCACAGTAAAAGGTTACAACATTATTGCAGGCAACGTGCTTGGCACATTTGGTTATGCCTTTGGTGCAGCTAAAATGATGGGGGGGCGAACCTTGGCTATTGTTGATGATGATATTAGTTCCTTACCTAGGTATATAGACCAAGTGTTATATATCCCTTCGGTAATGAAAAAACATGAAAATGTAGCTTTGCTCAGTAGTGCTGCCATTATTATTGGTGGAGGAGACAAGTCCTTGCACCTTGCCAGGGAATTTATTAAACAAGGAAAACCCATCATTGCCATCACGGGTACTCATGGCATTGTTGACAGCGAAGTACAGCCGTTAGGCATAAAAGTAAGCCGATTTTTTGCAGCTATTCGATATGTTACTTCGAAACTGACCTACTAAATTCAGGCATTGAAAGTATAGTGGAGATACAAAGAGAAATGTATCGGTTGTATCAACTGTTTTCCACCAATGGTCATACTACAAGAGATCTCCTCGTAATTTACATTAATCCTATTAGTCTAACTTCCCTACAAAAGTATTTCTGGTTATTTCCAATTTGCAAAAAGACTCTTAATTTGCGTATAACTTTTAGCTTATATCTTTAACTATTTGATTTTACCGTGTTTAATTGTTGGCAGGAAGTATGCATCCCTACAAGGAAGGCTAAACATCATTGGGGGCTATATGAGAATAATAAGAGAGAAACCTTGTCAACGCCGTCACCATAGAGTGTCAGCTCCATTATACGTAAGTGTAAATCAGCAACCTTTTACATTGGCAAAAGACTGGAGTTTGAGTGGTCTTTGTATAGAAGAATATCAAGGGCCTGAAATTACTGCGAATGAAGAAATCTCCTTGCAAATAGAACTGCCTTTTCAGGGCTTTCAAATATCATTTGATGTAAAAGCCAACGTTGTTAGAGTATCAAACGACGGCCAGTCACTGTTTGTTGAATTCATTGATTTACCCGAACGTTCTTTTGATCTGATGAATCACTTTGTTGATGATTTGGTCAGAGGTAAAATGTCGACCATTGACGATACCATCTGTCGTATAGATGTGCCGGTAACGCCTATTTCAACAAACCCAACGCCAAACCCTAAAGAGCAAGTCCCCGTAAACCGCTGGCCCATTAAATCTATTATCATGAGCACACTTTACATCGCTTTAGGGGTCTGTGTTTTTGTCTATATTAGTGTGATTTTTTACTCAAGTTATTTCACCTTGGAAGTGCCATATTCAGTGGTGTCGTCAAAGGTTCAAACGTTAAATATGCCCGCTGATGGTGTACTTAAACCGGTTAATTATGATGTTGGTTCACAACTAGAAAAAGGCGCCCCGCTTTTTCGTATCGAAAACCTAGCCTTGAGCACTAAAATTATGACCTTAGGTGTACAAATTAAGAAAACGGAAGGTGAATTGCTTGAATACAAAGAAAAATATCGCATAGAAAATGAACGTATGAAGTTGTATCAAATTGTCAGTAAAACCGATACTCAAATATTAAAGGCGCAAGTGGCTTCTAAAAAACAAGCGTTGAAGTCTGCCGATGAAAATATGCTTAGAGTCTTTAAACTTAATAAAAACGCCGTGGTAAGTGCGAAAAAGCTCGACGAATCAAAAGAAAGGCAAAGTGAAATATCATTTGAATTACAAGAGCTTGAAGCTAAATTGTCACAAGCCATTGCCATGGAGTCGGTATCATCAAGACGTCATTATAATCACAAAGAATTTTCCAGCGATCTTGATATAGCAGCCGTCGAACTGCAAACCTTGTATTTACGTTTGCAGATAGAGAAAGAACAGTTATCTGATCTAAACGCTAGACAAAATGGCCAAGTAGTCAGAGCTCCCTTTACCGGAAAAATAATGAATGTTTTTCACGCTTCAGAGTCCTCGTTATCAAAAAATGAACCAGTTTTAGTTTTTGAAGAAACGTCTGTGATCACAGTAACCGCCTATTTAGATCAAGAAGAAGTATTGGAAGTTGGCTTACAAGAGTTAGCCACCGTTTATGTACCGGCATTAGATCAACATTTTGATGCGATGATCACCAAAATTGATAGAAATTCAGCTTACATAAATAACAAAACAGCCAGATATACCTGGAAAGATAAAAAAGAAAAAACCGCGTTAGTTTCATTGGAGATATTTTCACAACAACATCTTGGTGAAATGCTTAGTGCCGGTCTACCTGCCGTGGTTATTTTTAATCGTCGTACTACCAGTAGTTTTCTCTCAAAAGCATTGAGTTTTTATCAGCAAAAACCAGATAACCGTCCTAAAGCAAGTACTCCAACCAGAGGTGCTTATGACTCAATTTAATCAATTACCAGAGGTTGATGACCCCACTCATTGGCCAAAAGGGCTTGCGAAGTGGACACCCAAACATCTGCTTAACATCACCTTGTATTTTATGTGTTGTTTGTTGGCAATTTTAACCCTGCCCAACAGCATTTGGGATAATGAAGTAAAAGAAGTGACTTTGATTATCGGCTCGTTAGGTATTTGGCGTTATGGTTGGTGGTTTACCCATGCAGTACGAGCGATGATTTACGGTTATGTGGTTTATCCTCGATATAAAAAACAAGGTCAGGAGATTTGGCAGCAAGGCTGGCGTCCACGCCATATGCATTTCATGATGACTACCTATATGGAACATCGAGATATTACTGAAAAAGTGATCCGTTCAATTTTGTTGGAAGTAAGAAATTCAACAGTGCCAGGCACCATTTGGTTAGGATCTTGTGTACGTTTTGATGAAGACATTATTTCAGATATGTTAAAAAGAGAAGCGCCAGATCTAGATATCACCTTAAGAATTATTCGCCAAAATGTCTCAGGTAAACGCGCTGCTATTGGCTTGGTCTTAAGAGCCATGTCACGCTTACCGATAGATAAAGATGATCTAGTGGTATTTATGGATGGTGATTTTATTCTTTCTGAAGGTGCCATCAGTCGTTGTATGCCGTTGTTCAAATTGTTTCCTGATCTACAAGCCTGTACCACTGATGAAGAAGTGATTTGCATCGGTCCACGTTGGATAGAAACTTGGTTGAAAATGCGTTTTTCTCAACGTCGTTTAGCCATGCAATCACATGCCCTATCAGGACGTGTGCTTACGTTAACAGGGCGAATGTCAGTGTTTCGCGCTAAAAATTTATTAAAACTAGAATTTATTCGTTTATTAGAAGCAGATCACTTAAGCCATTGGTTATGGGGCGATTTCAGATTTTTATCAGGTGATGACAAAAGTACTTGGTACTTTATGCTGAAAAATAAAGCGCATATGTTATATGTCCCCGATGCGCTGGGTTATACGGTGGAAGTGATAGAGGGCTCTGGTTTAGAGCGCATGGTACAAAACTTCCGTCGCTGGTCAGGGAACATGCTGCGTAATGGCACAAGGGCGACTCAATTAGGACCAAGAAACATGCCGTTTTTTATTTGGTGGTGTTTGGTTGATCAAAAAATATCGATGTGGACTATGCTTGTTAGCCCCGTACTGGCGTTATGTGCCTCAATTTATCATGGCTTAACTTACTTAATTTCCTACATCATTTTTATAGCCATCAGCCGGATGTTTCTTTCTTTATTCTTGTTTCAATATTCAAGAAAAATTCAAATGAGTTACCCCTGTATTTTGTATTTTAATCAGCTAATTAATGCTGCGGTGAAAGTCTATTGTATTTTTCGCTTATCTAAACAGCGTTGGTCGAATCGCGGTGATCAAAAGTCTGATGTTGATGGCGGTTATTGGTTGGGGCTAGCGAGAAATGCTATGGCCAATTGGTGTACAACACTTGCGGTGGTTTTGTTATTTCTAGGGACTTTACAGTACGCAAGCTTTATTGAAGTACCTTCATTTTTGTTATTCGAACATGTTTTTGGAGCATTGTTATGAAAAATTATCCAATTGTATTATATGTCTCAAAATGTCGGGCGCTTGTGGCCTTAGAACGAAGACGCTACTTAGCAAAAACCATCGCTATTGGTTATAAAGGTTTGACCTATAGTTTGGTGATGTTAATGGTGTTCTTAGGTGGTTTATCTCCGGTATTATTTAACTATGTGGTTGACCCTTATAATGTAAATAATTTCTTTGATTTGGGCATGAATAAAGAAAAAATCAGCCTGAAAGCCCATTACCCGTTATGGAAAATTAGTAACTATCCAAAAGGAAAAGCGACCACCTTGATCTTAGGAGATAGTAGAGCATTATCTCTTAAAGACAAATATTGGCATCAGCTTAAAGTAGATGAGGCCTACAACTTTGCTTATGGTGGAGCCACCATTCATGAAATCATTGATACCGTTGAATACCTTAAAGATTCTCCTGAAGTTAATACCCTCATTATTGGCATACAATTGCGAAGTTTTTCGCCCTTATTTAAAAAAGGATTAAATAGGGTGCCGGAAGCAATAGAACTTGTTAACGACCCTGTACAGTATTATGCCAATAATTTTGTCACTGATGTCAGTTGGCAACAGGTTGAAAAGCGTTATGCTCCACAAATTAAGCAGTTTAAGAATATTGCTGCAAATTTAGATTTCAGTCTGATATCGACAGCACACGCTAAAACAATCGTTGATAAGGACGCAAAAAATTTAGAGACATTATTAGACCCAGCTAATTGTACGGGTTGTATCTTGCCTAAGTTAACAACATCTCAAC
>MAAC01012959.1_pt1 | contig 13438 bp, 12 predicted proteins | sample 1115981 | NCBI WGS metagenome assembly MAAC01 (sample SAMN04961126, study PRJNA320927) | seawater metagenome | isolation source: sample BD02T64 sea water enriched with oil for 64 days | place: USA:Gulf of Mexico | collected 2013-07-27 | reverse complement strand
TCTGCGCCATGATCCCGCCCTGCCGGACCGCACGCCCATGCCACGGCCTGATCTGCGCATGGTACAACGGCCAATCGGACCCGTTGCGGTTTTTGGTGCGTCTAACTTCCCGCTGGCTTTTTCGGTTGCAGGCGGCGACACGGCCAGCGCGCTTGCGGCCGGTTGCCCCGTAGTGGTTAAGGGCCATTCAGCGCATCCTGGCACCGGCGAAATCGTCGCACAGGCCATCGGCGCCGCGATCAAATCCTGTGATCTGCACCCGGGTGTCTTTTCACTGGTGCAGGGTGGCAAACGCGATGTCGGAACCCGCCTGGTGCAACATCCATTGATCCGGGCGGTCGGTTTTACCGGTTCGCTTACGGGTGGCCGCGCCCTGTTCAACTTGTGCGCACAGCGTCCTGAGCCGATCCCCTTCTTTGGTGAACTCGGCTCGGTTAATCCGATGTTTCTGCTGCCAGGTGCACTGGCGGAACGCGGCGTTGCCATCGGCACCGGCTGGGCAGGGGCACTGACCATGGGCGCGGGCCAATTCTGCACAAATCCCGGCATTTCGGTGGTTATTGACGGTCCTGATGCTGACGCCTACACCGAAGCCGCTATCAAAGCGCTAGCGGGCGTGGCGCCTCAGACGATGCTGACCGGTGGCATTGCTGAAGCCTATCGCGCCGGAACCAAACGCGTTGCCTCCGGCGCCAATGTCAAAAACCTGATGGGGACGTCCTGCGATCTGCGAAACGCCGCGCCCTACTTGTTCTCAGTCTCGGGCGACGACTGGATTGCGAACAGCCAATTGCAGGAAGAAGTCTTTGGCCCTCTCGGCGTCATCGTTCGCGTCCGCGACATTGATCAGATGAGGCAAATCGCCCACAGCATTGAAGGACAGCTCACCTGCACGCTGCATATGGATAATACCGACCTGGATGAAGCCACAGCACTCACGCCAATTCTGGAACGTAAATGCGGCCGTATCATCGCCAATGCTTTCCCGACCGGCGTGGAAGTCTGCGATGCGGTGGTTCATGGCGGCCCCTACCCGGCATCGACCAACTTCGGCGCGACCTCAGTGGGAACACTGGCCATCCGCCGCTTCACCCGGCCAATCTGTTATCAGGACATGCCAGAAGGTTTAATTCCGTAAGTGTTTGTCGAAACAAAATTCGTTGCCCCAAAATTCTCAATTAGCAAGTTGCAGCGCTGTATTCTGCTTGAATGGTGGTTTTTCGCATCCTGTGGGCTGGAATGAAACCCGGTTGCCAAGGTCGACGATTGGCCGGCCTTGGCAAAACTCTGAGGGGAGTCCATCTTCATTTCCGTGGCAGGGCGGTCGGCACGCCCGTGATCTGAAAGACTGAGGCGGATCAGGAAAGGCCCCGGAGGGGCGTTTTCCCTACGAAGGCGGCTAAGAAAACGCTTGAGCTCCGCCTTCGCAGAAAAAGCGTGACCGGCCCCTCTCAATGATTGCTTTCTATCAACTGCCGCGCAGTGGCGGGGGGCACCCAGGAATGAGGTATGCCGCATCTGACCGGCTGGAAATCAACAGGCTGGTCGTGGGCCTGCATTTGTCCGCCACACCTGCATTCCTTCTCCCAACTGCCTCCACTGGCGGAGCGCTAACGAAATCAATCCCAAGGAGGATGCGCATAATGCCTTGTATTTGTGAAGTAAACTTGGATTCTAGAGGATGAAACCAGCGGTGCAGCACGCGGTTGGCGTATCGGGTGCGGCGCAAAAATAATCTCGAAGTTTGAACTTATACAAGTTACAGACAGTGTAATTCACAGCCCCAACAGCCATTCGTGCCTCTTTGAAATACTTCGGTGCAAAACCGGAAAGCCGACCTTCATGCGGAATGAGCCACTCGCCGATCGTTGAACAGTATCCAGCGTGTATTAAGCTACTCTTCGCTCCTGTTGATCTGGGCTGGTCGTTTCATTTCTGTGATTTACCCCCCCACCGACCTCAGATTGGCACCATGCGGTGCCGTCAGACGACATCCAAGCCTTCAACACAGGCCGTGATGCCGCAATAATATTGCAACTGACGGAGCGAACAGAGCCGGGAACGGACTGTATCTGAAAGACATAGAGCTGAACCGCGCTGGTTGATCTGGACAACTCAAACCATTTCAAGGGTCGATATCCGGGCCCTACGCCGAAGCCCCGGTCAATAAACGGAATCCCACGTCAGTTTTCCGGGTGCCGGGCTCGCCACTAAGGCGCGCAAGGATCTGGTCTGCAGCCGTCTGTCCGATCAGTTGGCGGCGCGAGCCGGTGGTTGTAAGCGGGGTCGGCAGGGCCTGGCCGATTTCAAGCCCGTTGAACCCGGCAAGGGCCACGTCTTTGGGCACGGAAATTCCCTGCGCCATACAGTGGAACATACCGCCCACGGCCATGTCGTCGTTGGAAAAATAGATCAGATCGGGTGCGGGATTCATTTCGGCAAGCAATTTCGCGGTTGCCGATCCCCCAAGGGCCACCGATGACGGTGTGTCCGGAGTGACCATGTGAAGGATTTCCTGCCCCGCCTCGGCAAGGGCTTCGCGAAACCCCTCGAGACGGGCAGTTGCGCGCTGGTCAGCCTGGATATCATGGCCAACGTAGCCGACCCTTTTATACCCGCGCCCCATCAGATAATACCCCATCGCCCGCCCGGCCTGATGATGGGAAATGCCGACGACCATGTCGACCGGGTCGCAATCGACATCCATGATCTCGACCACCGGCAAATCAGCGTCGTGCAAAAGTTGCCGGCTGCGTTCGGTCATGTTGGTGGCGCCAATGACAATCCCGGCAGGCCGCCACGCCAGAAGGCTGTCGATAAGGCGCTCTTCGCGCATTTTGTCGTAATTAGAAATGCCCAGAACCGGATGAAACCCCGCCGTTTCCAGCCGATCTTCCAGCCCTTTCAGCACATCTGGAAACACGATATTTGACAGCGACGGCAAGATGACGCCCACCTGATTGGACGCTGCTCCGGCCAGCGCGCCGGCAAGGCGATTGCGCACGTAGCCAAGACTGCGTGCCGCGCGCTCAACCCGCTCGACGGTAGGGCGGGCAACGTTTTTCGCCCCGCGCAGCGCCCGCGACGCGGTGATCTCACTGACCCCGGCAGTCGCCGCGACTTCGGCAAGGGTCAGGCGTCGTTTGGTTGACTCGCCCACGGCAGTCTCCTGAATATTTTCAGCCACAACATAACTGGAAACGCATCCGAACCAAAGCCCTTACTTGCGACTCAATACAGCGCTGTCATCTAAATTCATCGCGTAAATATTCGTAACTCTTTGTAATAATACAGTATAATAAAAAATTGAATCTCAATTGACAGCGCTGTCATTCCTGGCCAATATTTCCTGAGGAGGAACTGATCATTCGAATTCTTATCACAGGAGCTGCCGGCTTTATCGGGAAACTGCTTATTTCCGAACTGGCCGGGCGTGACAGCATAACCGTAAATGGGGTCGAGCGCCGGATCTCGACGATACTGGCGGCCGATATTGACGCCCGTGCGTTGGCTCAACTTGAAGCAGAACACGGATGTGTTCACGCCCTTGCCGGCCCTCTGTCGGCACCGGAAACGCTGGCGCGGATCAAAGAAGAAGCGCCCGAGCTGGTCATTCATCTTGCCGCAGTGGTCAGTTCCGCTGCCGAAGCCGATTTCGACCTCGGGATGGAAGTGAACCTGCAATCGACCCTTAAGCTGCTGGGCGCCTGTCACCGGCCGGAAAAGCCGCCGGTGGTCATCTTTTCTTCTTCGGTCGCGGTGTTTTCATGCGCCGACAACGAGACCATTCAAGACACTTGCCTGCCCGAACCGCATTCGTCTTACGGCACACAGAAGCTGATTGGCGAACTTCTGGTGCGGGATGCGACCAGAAAAGGTTTCATCAACGGGCGCAGCTTGCGCTTTCCCACCATATCGGTGCGTCCGGGCAAGCCCAATCTGGCCGCCTCAAGCTTTGCCAGCGGTATCATCCGCGAGCCCCTGGCGGGTTTGCCAAGCACCTTGCCGGTGGGCCAGGGCCTGCGTCTGCATCTGGCCTCGCCCAGGGTCGCATTAAAGGCGATGCTGCACGCCATTTCCCTACCGCAAGACCAGCTGAATGGCGAGACGACCATCACCTTGCCGGGGATCTCGGTCACCGTGGCGGAAATGGTCGAGGCGCTGGCCCGGGTGGCCGGTGCGCAGGTTGCCGCACTGATCAAACATGCGCCGGACCCGAATATCGAAGCTATCGTGGCCAGCTGGCCCGGAGAAATTGTTACCCCGCGCGCACTCGCGCTGGGGTTTCAAGCCGACGCAGGGTTCGATGACCTGATCCTGCACCACATGAAAGCCGTGGATTAAACACGGCTCAAGCATCCAAACCCTTGGGAGGAATATCATGAAACACACAATTACAGGCTTAATCAAACACTCGGTTGCAGGCGTTATTACCGCAACAATTCTGGCAACCGGCGCCTACGCCCAAACCAAAATCGTCCTCGGCCATTCGCTGTCAGCCGCATCACATTATGGCGTCGGGGCAGACGCATTTCTGAACACGCTGGCCGAAGTGTCGGGCGGCGCGTTTGTCGGCGAGCAGGCTCCGGCGGGCGTGTTGGGTGGTGAGCGCGATATGATCGAAGGCTTGCAAATCGGCTCGCTCGACATTGTCATCACTTCGACCGGCCCGCTGGGCAACTTCGTGCCCGAGGTTTATGCGCTCGACCTGCCGTTCCTGTTTCGTGATTACGATCACGCACGCGCAGTGCTTGATGGTGATATAGGTCAGGACTTGCTGGCCAGGATCGGCGAAAACAACCTTGTTGGTCTGGCCTGGTCCGAAAACGGCTTTCGTCAGGTGACAAATTCCCAGCGTGAAGTGCGCACGCCGGCTGACCTTGCTGGTCTGAAGCTGCGCACCATGGAAAACAAAGTCCATATGGCGGCATTCCAGGAAATGGGCGCATCACCGACCCCGATGGCCTTTCCGGAACTGTTCACCGCGTTGCAACAGGGCGTTGTCGACGGTCAGGAAAACCCTATCACAGTGATCACCGCTTCCAAGTTCTGGGAAGTACAAAAATATGTGTCTTTGACCGCACACGTCTATTCTCCGGCGGTCATTCTGGCCTCCCCGGCTCTGTGGGGTGGCCTGTCTGACGAGCAAAAAGGCTGGTTCATGCAAGCCGCCGCAGCCTCCGCTGCAGCAACACGCGCTGAGGTTAACCGCCTGGAAAATGCCGGTGTGTCCCTTCTACGTGAGAAGGGCATGACGGTGACCACCGATATCGACAAAGCGCCTTTTGCTGCTTTGGCCGAAGCATCCTACAGCGTCTATACAGACCAGTATGGCACCGGAATGGTTGAGCGTATTCAAGCGGTAAAATAACCCTCATTTGTTGCGAACGCCGGCGCTGCAAATGCGCCGGCCTTTTTACACCACCCAAAACAGGGCTGTTCATGCACTATTTCCTAAAATTTGAGGACCTGACAACAGGTCTGGCCATGCGCTTTGCGATTGGTTTTCTGGTCATCGCGACGGCACTTGCGCTTTTTCAGGTTATCACCCGGTTTGCATTTGGCCACCCCTCCATCTGGTCCGAGGTCATCACCCGATCTGCAATGATCTGGTCCATTTTCATGGGTGTTGCGCCAGCGTTTCGTCAGGGCTCAATGATTTCGGTTGAAGTTGTCCAGCGCCTGCTTCCCCCCAAACTTGGTTTGGCGCTCTATTTGCTCGCTAATGTCCTCTCAATCATCTTCTTTGCGGTGCTTTTCTGGCAGGGTTGGAGCATGACTCTTCTGGTCTTCGGGCAAAAACTCGCCGCGCTCGAAATCTCCATCGCCTATGTATATGCAGCGTTACCGGTGGGATCTGTTTTTGCCATTCTGGCGATTGCCGGATGCATGGTACGCGGAGTGCAGGGTGACTGGGAACAATCCATAAAAGATCAAGAGGTCACCGGATGAACGCTGCTATCGCCCTCTCACTGGGCATTTTCTTTGTCCTTGGCGTGCCGATTGCAGTGGCCATAGGACTGTCTTCGATCATCGGCATCGAAGTGCAGGGCCGCCTGCCCCTGCTCCTGGTGGCGCAGCGTATGTTTGCCGGCATCGACAGCTTTCCGCTGATGGCAATTCCACTGTTTATTCTGGCAGGCAACCTGATGTCAGCGGGGGGTATATCTGCCCGCCTTGTCGAGCTGGCAAAATCGCTGGTCGGCGGCATTCAGGGTGGCCTGGGCGCATCCTGCGTCGTGACCTGCATGATGTTTGCTGCGGTTTCGGGCTCCAGCGTGGCAACCACATTTGCCATCGGCGGGATTCTGATCCCAGCCATGGTGCGCCATGGCTATCCGGCACCTTTTGCGGCCTCAGTTCAGGCCAGCTCAGCCGAACTTGGCGTTTTAATTCCCCCTTCGATCCCACTGATCCTTTACGGTGTGTCCACCGACACCTCGATCGGGCAGCTATTTATCGCAGGTCTTGGGCCTGGCCTGCTGGTGGCCGGATCTTTGATGGCGCTGGTGTTGATAATCTGCCGGATGCGCGGCATCGGGCTTGAGGATCGGGTCGGCCGCCTTCCTCTGAGCAAGGCTTTCGGCGGTGCCCTGCCCGCCCTTCTGGTACCTTTCGTGATCATCGGCGGCATCTACGGCGGTGTGTTCACCCCGACCGAAGCCTCGGCTGCTGCGGTGGCTTCTGCGCTTATTATTGGCATGGGTTTCTACCGCGAATTGAAGTTCAGTCAGCTTGGGGCGATCCTGCGCCAAACCGTCATTTCGACCAGCGCCATCATGCTGATCATCTCCGCCGCATCGCTGTTTTCCTTCCTGATCACCCGCTCTGGCCTGCCGACCGAAATCGCGGCCTGGTTCGAGACCATGTTTGAATCGCGTCTGGCCTTCCTTTTGGCCGTAAATATCCTCTTGTTGTTGGTGGGCATGTTCATTGAAACGTCTGCCGCTATTTTGGTGTTGGCACCGATCCTGACCCCGATTGCCATAGCTTATGGCGTTGATCCGGTGCATTTCGGACTAATTGTCGTAGTGAATCTGGCGCTGGGAATGATCACGCCGCCACTTGGAGTGAACCTTTTTGCCGCCTGCGCAGTGGCCAAATTGCCGGTAGAAAAAATTATACCGCAGCTGACCTGGTTTGTTCTGACTGTCTTTAGTGCGCTAATGGTAATTACCTACGTGCCTGCCATCACATTATGGCCGGTTCGCTTCTTCCTGGGACAATAACATGAATATACAAACCTTCTCCGTGATCGGCCTCGGTTCAATGGGCCTGGGAGCGGCACTGTCGATAAAGCGCGCTGGTCACCAGGTATTTGGTGCAGATCCTGCCGCCGCGCGGATAGCGCTATGGCAAGAGGCCGGCGGTAAGCTGGCCGACCCGACCCGCGACGCCCCGTTATCGGACGCTGTTATCAGCGTGGTGCTGAACGCCGATCAGACCCGTCAGGTGTTTTTTGGCCCTGATGGCTGGGCCAGACATATGCGCAAGGGGGCGACGATTGTATCCTGCGCGACTGTTGCGCCCGCCGTCGCCAGGGAATTGGAAGCGCTGGCGAAAGACTATGGTCTGTACTATCTGGACGCGCCGATTTCCGGAGGCGCCGTGAAAGCCGCCCAGGGGCAGCTTTCGATCATGGCATCGGGTGTGCCAGAGGCCTTTGACGGCGCCGAAGCCGCACTGTCTGCAATGGCGGCGGTGGTCCACAGGCTCGGTGACATGGCCGGACCGGGATCGGCAATGAAGAGCGTCAATCAACTGCTGGCCGGCGTGCATATTGCAGCAATGGCCGAGGCGCTTGGCCTTGCTGTGTCACAGGGTCTTGATCTGACGCGGGTACTCGAGGTGATCTCGGCTTCGGCAGGCAACAGCTGGATGTTCGAAAACCGCGCGCCACATGTGATCGACGCCGACTACTCCCCGCGTTCAAGCGTCAATATCTGGCCTAAGGATCTGGGCATCATCAGCGACATCGCCCGTGATGCCGGACTTAACCTGCCGCTGACCAAAAGCGCGCTCGACCAGTTTCGCGCCGCCGCAGAGGCCGGGTTCGGCCATGAAGACGACGCGGCGGTCAGCAAAATTGTCGCCCAAAGCGCCGGCCTGTCTCTGCCGGGGGATGCGTGATGTTGCTGGGCTGTATTGGCGATGATTTCACCGGCTCGTCTGATCTTGGCAACACCCTGACGAAGGCCGGTATGCGCACCGTTCAATATGTCGGCACGCCGGACACGCCGTCGGCACCAGACGTCGAAGCGGGCGTGGTGGCGCTCAAATCGCGCACCTTGCCGGTGCAAGAGGCAATCAAGCTGTCGCTTGAGGCCCTGGAATGGTTGCGCGCACAGGGCTGTCGCCAGTTTTTGTTCAAATACTGCTCGACGTTTGATTCCACGCCGCAGGGCAATATCGGTCCGGTGGCAGAAGCCCTCTCCGAGGTGCTTGGCGCGCGTAAGGTGCTGGTATGTCCAGCATTTCCCGCCGCGGGCCGCTCGGTCTATCAGGGGCATTTGTTTGTCAACGATCAGCTGCTCAGTGAAAGCGGTATGGAAAACCATCCACTGACACCGATGAGCGATCCCGATATTCGCCGCTGGCTGGCACAGCAATCAAGCGGCACAATTGGCCATGTTCCGGCCAGCGTGGTTGCGTCGGGAATGGAGGCCGTGCGCAGCCGCTTGATCAGTGAAGACAAGGCGGGCCACCGATTGATCGTTGCCGACGCCATTCACGACGCCGATTTATCGACATTGGGCCAGGCCGCGGCAGATCTGCCGTTGATCACCGGCGGTTCGGGCATTGCCATGGGGCTGCCGGAAAACTTCCGCAAGCTCGGACTGCTCAAGGACAGCGACGCGGGCTGGCAGGGGCAATCGGGCCGCGTTGCAGTCCTGTCCGGATCCTGTTCCGCCGTCACACGCACACAGATCGAATACCACAAACGCAGCCATCCGACGCTCGAGATCACAGCGCAGGCCGCAATGAGCGAACACATCACGGCCGCCGGCATCGCCGAATGGATTTGTGCGCAGGATGGCGTTGCGCTGGCCTATTCTTCAGCGGACCCCGACGTTGTCAAAGCGGCCCAGGAACGTTACGGCGTTGATAATATCGCACAAACTTTTGAGACCCTGTTCGCCGAAACCGCGCGCGCCCTTGTGTCGCGCGACGTGACACGCCTGATCACCGCAGGCGGTGAGACATCAGGCGCGGTGGTCGAGGGACTGGCGCCGGAGCAACTGGTGATCGGCCAGGAAATCGACCCCGGTGTGCCAATCCTGCGCGCCGGAAAATCATTGCTTCTGGCGCTTAAGTCCGGCAATTTCGGGGCTGCCGATTTCTTTGAAAAAGCGGCGCGAAAAATGGAGCATCCCGATGAGTGAAGCTAAACTTCGCGAGGATATCTGTTATTGGGCGGCCTCGATCTTCAACCGCGGACTGACCGGCGGATCCAGTGGCAACATTTCGGTGCGCACCGAGGATGGTGGTTTGCTGGTGACCCCGACCGGCAGCTCAATGGGACGTCTTGATCCGGAACGGCTTAGCCGGTTTGACTCCGCGGGCAACCACATATCCGGCGACGCCCCAACCAAGGAAATGCCGCTGCACGCCGCGTTTTACGAAACCCGCCGTTCAGCCGGTGCAGTGGTGCATCTGCATTCGTCCCACTCGGTTGCCTTGTCCATGCTGCCCGGTATTGACCCCGGCAACGTGCTGCCTGCTCTGACCCCCTATTCGATCATGCGATTGGGCAAAGTGCAGTTGCTGCCGTATTTTATTCCCGGTGATCCGGCCATTGGCACGGCGCTGCGCGGGCTTGGTGGTCGGCACTCGGCAGTGCTGTTGGCCAATCACGGCCCGGTTGTTGCTTCCAAAAATCTGGAGGCGGCCGTTTTTGCCATGGAAGAGCTGGAAGAAACCGCCAAGCTGGCGCTGCTTTTACGAGGGGCCAATCCGCGCGCGTTGTCGCCAGAGCAAGTTCAGAATGTGGTGAAAAAATTTGACGTGGACTGGAATTGATGCGTTTTTCTGCCAACCTTGGGTTCCTGTTCACCGATCGCGATCTTGTGGCCGCCATTCACGCCGCTGCAAAACATGGCTTTGAGGCCGTTGAGTGCCATTTTCCATATGAGACTCCGGCTGAGGATGTCGCTACCGCTCTGCGCGAAACCGGCCTGGAAATGTTGGGCCTCAACACCGCACCGGGGGATATGGCGGCGGGTGACTTCGGCCTGGCCGCGCTGACAGGGCGCGAAGCCGAGGCCCGTGCGGCGATTGATCAGGCCATCGCTTACGCCGACGCGATCAAGGCAAGGGCTGTACACGTCATGGCTGGAAAAACCGATGGCTCAGAATCAGCAGACGCCACTTTTCGTGCCAATCTGAACTATGCCTGCACACGGGCGGCCCCTTACGGTATCACGATCCTGATCGAGCCAATCAACACCCGTGACGTGCCGGACTATCACCTGTCAACGACCGATCACGCCGAACGCCTGATCAATGCGGTGGCCCAGCCCAATTTGCGGCTGATGTTCGATTGCTATCACCTCCAGACCATGCAGGGCGATCTTTTGGCGACGCTGAAGCGGCTTCTGCCGCTGATAGGCCATATCCAGATCGCCTCGGTGCCCGACCGGGCCGAACCAGACCACGGGGAGGTCAACTACCCCGACCTTCTGCGCCACATCGCTGCTTTGGGATACGACCAAGCCATCGGCGCCGAATACCGCCCGGCAAAAACCACCGAAGACGGACTCGGCTGGCGAGAGGCTTGCAGGTAATCCTTCCTAGCGGGGGCAACGCCACCCAGGCCAGCTTTGTCGGCTTGAACGGGCGTTTTTTACCAATCATTGGGGAGACCTGCTATCGTTACAGCCCCGTCTTGAAGGATGCCAACGAGGAGATCGCGGATTGGTTGGAGCGCCTAACGACGAACCAACGCACCTGAGGCTTTGAGCCTGTGTTTTCTGTATCTGTGCAACGTGCAAGGCTATGGTTGGAACCACAAAAGGGTTTATCCATTGGCTGACAGGCGATTGCAAAGCAATCTGCCGAGAGGCGGATCTGTTGCGAGCTTGAGCTGAACCTGCGGATTAAGCCCAGGAAGCGCCTGAAACGGGACAAGCCAGAACCACTGGCCGTGCCTGATGCGCCAAACAAGACATGGTCGATCATTGCCCGGCAGGCGATGCAAACATCGCCGGGAGGGGATTTCATGGCCGATCAGCTTGCCCCCTCTCGTGGTTTGCGGACAAACCACTGCCGGGCAATGGATGGGCGGTCAATCAGGACGTTGAATATTCTGGATGACTTTAGTCGAGAAGGGTTGGGCACCGAAGTGGACTTCTCATTGCCTGCAGAGCGGGTTGTCCGAAGCCTGACCCACATCACTGAATGGCGCGGCAAGTCCAGCTGCATTCGAGTAGACAACGGCCCCGAATACGTCAGTGGTAAGCTCATGGCGTGGGCTGAGAAACCGGGCGTCCGGCTTGAATATATCCAGCCTCACTCTCACGCATGTAAACATGCGCTGCCGTTCAACGGGAAAGCCACAGCAGAACGCTTATATCGAGCGCTTCAACCGCACAGCTCGCCCTTCTCAGCGATGCTGGCATCGCTTGCCGGACAACGGGCGAATGGCATGGTCAGTACATCTTCGAAACGATCGAGGAGGCACAGGACCAGGCCACTGAATGGCTCCGGACTTCTGTGGTTGCCGCCCGTGATGCAAGAATTTTTTTGCCTTTGAACATGTGATCGAGTGCAGTCTTCTGGCACGCCTTAATGTGCGACGATTTCAGGAGCCGCTGGCCGGTATGGTGATCTGCGGATTAGGTCCGAATCTTACAAACGAGCTTTGTTGGCTCGAAGTCCACAGCTGGTTTTCCCAATCCAGATCTGTTCGATCATTGCGCCCATGCGGGTCGTCGTCTTGTCACACACCCTTCACCGGATCAGGTAACTGCGGCACATGTTGATCGTGCTGCCACGGCCCGCGCCGGATCCCTTTAGTTCTAATCCTTTGTCAGCATGGCCCAGATTCCGCGCGCCATCTTGTTTGCCAACGCGATTGCCACCAGCATGCGTGGCTTCCTTGCCAGCATTTGTGCCAGCCACGATCCTTCGGGGATCGCCTTGCGCCCCATTCAGTTCAGGCGTGACATCCCCCGAGGATCAACAGCCGACGGATATCGGTTTGGCCGGCCTTGGAGACGCGCCCTAACCGCTCCTCGCCACCAGATGAATGCTGCCGGGGGACAAGCCCAAGCCAAGCGGCGAAGTCACGCCCTCGTTTGAAGCTTTGCATCGCGGGGGCGAATGCCTCTACCGCCAGCGCAGTCAGCGGGCCGACCCCCGGCATCGTTTGCAACCGCCGGGTAGTGTCAGCCGTCGCCGCCATTTCCTTTGCCGTCTTTGTTTTGGCGTCGATCCGGATCGTTTGTTCTGCGATCTGTTTAACAAGATCCCGGTATACGTCGCGGACCAACGTGAGCAACCCACAGTTCGGCGCCTCCAGAATCGTGTCGATCCGCTTGATATTTCCGATCCCCCTTGGGACGGTGTGTCCAAATTCAAAGAGCACAGCGCGCAGGGCATTCACCAACCCGTTGCGCTGGTGAACCAGGCTCCCGTGCCCGGAACAGCACCGCTCTGGCCTGCTGCTCTTCCATTTTCAGGGCAACAAAGCGCATCGCCGGCCGCTGCGCCGCAATCACAATTGCCTCGGCATCGGCGGCATCGTTCTTTTGACGTTTTACAAAAGGCCGTACGTATTGCGGTGCGATCAGCTTCACGTCGTGGCCCAGCTTGACCATCTCACGCGCCCAGTAGTGAGCGCTGCCACAAGCCTCCATCACCACCACAGAAGGCGGCTGGTCTGCAATAAACCTTGAAACTGCGGGCGCGTCAGTTTCTTGCGGTATTTCAGCTGGCCCGTCATCGACGTACCATGGAGTTGGAACACGGTCTTTGCCAAATCCACGCCGATCATTGTATCTTTCATCTCGCCGTCCTCTCCGTGTCGTGGCTCTTTCACGACGACAGCTTGGCACATTGCGATGCCGTCTGGGGAGGGCGGCAACCACCCCATCTTACAACAACGAGCGACCCAGAATGGGCATCGGCGGCATCACACCCGCAATGAAACTGAAAATGGCCGCGTGAATTCTACGGCTGGACCCAATCAAAAATGGGGGGGGTACCGAACAGTCCCTTATTCCGGAAGAACATTTCAGAACGGAGCCGGTGCAGGCATAAGCAAACCGGCCAAACCTATTAATTGTGTAAAATCGACCGGTTCGCCAAGTCCCCGTCTTGGGCCGTCTATAATGCGGCCCTCTGCGGACAGTTTGAACAACTCCGCAATGTCCGGCGGGGTGTATTGAAGAATTGGACGAACGTCAATCGCACTCACCGGGTCGCTGGCCAACGCGTG
>MAAC01017063.1_pt1 | contig 13447 bp, 10 predicted proteins | sample 1115981 | NCBI WGS metagenome assembly MAAC01 (sample SAMN04961126, study PRJNA320927) | seawater metagenome | isolation source: sample BD02T64 sea water enriched with oil for 64 days | place: USA:Gulf of Mexico | collected 2013-07-27 | reverse complement strand
TCTGCTACTATTCCAAAGTTAGCATTTGGATCTTGGGTAAAAGTAAGGGTTGTGATATTAACCCACCCTGATCCAGTTAGTGTTACGGTTTGGCCGGTAGCGGTTGTAAAAGATTGGGATCCTCCCTTGTCTGAGGTTACAATAGTTAAGTTTCCGCCGGTCCCATTAAAAGGTGCTACGACAAAACTAGTTGGGCTCCAAGTACCACAAGTTTTTGTTATTGTTGAAGGATCATTAAGATTAGTCCTATTTATCTTACCAGTTGTTAAGTTTCCCCAGTTACTAAAAGAAAAACCAGGTTCTGAAGCACCTGAGTTAAAGGTCATTGTCTGAGAAAACACATTACTTGAAATAAATAGAAGTAATGAATAGAATAATGTGAAAAAAATAGTCTTTTTCATGATTGTTTGGTTTATTTGATTAGTTATTTCATTAGGTATGTTAATGCTTTATTAAAAACATACTTTTTAGAAGAAGTACAAAAATAAATGGCATCAAAATAATACATTTTTTATGATGCTTTTATTTATAAGAATAGAAGATGAAAAATCTCGATCCAATAGATTTCTGTTTTTTTGAAAATCTTAGCGAATATAGCTTAATACCTTTTAGTACTATATACGTGTAAACACGTAGATTTATAACGCTTGTATGACATACAACTTCAAATGACTGACAATCACTTTTTTGAGGGCAATAATATTTTAAAAGACTCCTCTTTTAAGTGATTTTAAAGTTGTTTTTAGGGAATACAATGGTATAATCAGAATAGGTTAAGTTGTAAATCGCATTTAGTTTTACTATGCTAATAAAAAACATCTTAGACAAAGAGACTCTTAAGACAATAATAAATATCTTTTATAAATCAAACCCCCATTTGCATGTGCAAAGGGGGTCCTAAAATTGATTTTGATAAAATTCTAAAAAGATCTCAATAATCAAGTAACGCTAAAATCTTCTCTTTTACTTTTTCAGTAGAAGGAATCATCGTTTGTTCTAATACTGAATTTAATGGAATTGCAGGCATATTTTCACTACCAATAACCATTACTGGTGCGTCTAATTCTCTAAAACATTCCTCTTGAATTCTTCCTTGTAGGGCTCTTGAAAAACTATTCTCTGAAGGTTCTTCGGTAACTACTAAACACTTCCCACATTTTTTAACCGAATTAAATACCGTTTTATAATCTAAAGGATGTAAGGTCCGTAAATCCACTATTTCAATCCGATCTTTTAATCCTAATTCTTTGGAAGCATTCATCGCCCAATGTACACCCATTCCGTAGGTAATAATAGATAGTGTTTCTTCGTCTTCTTGTTTCCAGATTTCCTGTAAAACCCATGCTTTTCCAAATGGCAATACATAATCTTCTGCTGGCTCTACAGATGTGGCTCCTTTAGTTCCAGGAACTTTACTCCAATACAATCCTTTATGTTCCAGTATTACTACAGGATTTGGATCGTAATAGGCTGCTTTCATCAATCCTTTTAAATCTGCTCCATTACTAGGATAGGCAATTTTTATTCCTCGAATATTAGAAATCACACTTTCTACCGAAGAGGAATGATAAGGCCCTCCACTACCATAAGCCCCAATCGGCACCCGTAAAATCATAGAAACAGGCCATTTCCCATTGGAGAGATAGCAACTTCTACTAACTTCAGTAAATAATTGATTCAAGCCTGGCCAGATATAATCTGCAAACTGCACCTCAACAATTGGTTTTAGTCCAACGGCACTCATTCCTACTGTACTCCCTACAATAAATGCTTCTTGTATAGGCGTATTAAAAACTCTATGATCTCCAAATTTTTGTGCCAATGTAGCGGCTTCTCTAAACACTCCACCTAATCTTGCTCCAACATCTTGTCCGTAAAGCAAACATTCTTTGTGTTTGGACATCAGTTCTTCGATTGCAAACAAGGCGCAATCTACCATCACTACTTTATCAGCCCCTTCAGGTGTTCGTATTCCCTTTTCTTCTGTGATAGGTGTAGGAGCAAAATCGTGAGTAAATAAATCTTCAGGTTTTGGATCTTCAGCTTTTAAGGCCTTTTTAAAATCTTCTTTTACCGTTTCTTTTACTGAATCTTCTATTTGCTGGATATCCTTTTCTGAAAAACCATTTTCTCCCAATAATTTTTTCAATTTCGGATAGGGATCTCTGCTCCTAGCCTCGTCTAAATCATCTCGATACCATTCCATCCGTACACCCGAGGTATGGTGATTCAATAAGGGCACTTTAGCATGAACAAGAAAAGGTCTTCTTTCGGTTCTAATCGTCTTTATAACCTTTTCTAGCGTAGTATAACATTCTTCAAAATCTGTTCCATCAATAGAAATAGCTTCCAATCCTTTAAAACCTTTTGCATATTCTGCGGCATTTTGAGCTCGTGTTTCAGCAGCATTTGCCGAAATATCCCAACCATTATCTTGCACTAAATATAAAATAGGAAGTTGTTTTAAAGCAGCCATTTGAAAGGCTTCAGAAATTTCTCCTTCGGTTACAGATGCGTCTCCTAATGAACAAATAACTATCGGATGTAGAGATTCTTCGCTATCGCTCTGAATGACATTATTTATTCCTGCAATTTCCTTATACCAAAACCCCAAAGCAACTCCAGTAGCAGGAATGGTTTGCATTCCTGTTGCTGAACTTTGGTGTGGAATTTTAGGCTTATCATCATCTCGCAAACTAGGATGACAATAATAGGTTCTTCCTCCTGAAAAAGGATCATCCTTTTTAGCCAACACCTGAAGCATTAACTCATAGGGTTTCATCCCTATTGCTAAAAGCATAGAATCATCACGGTAATAAGGGAAAGCATAATCCTGAGGCAATAGTTGCATTCCCATTGCTGTTTGAATTACTTCATGACCACGGGAAGTTGCATGTACGTATTTTGAAACCTCTTTAAAGTTTTCTTCGTACAACTCTGTCATTGCCTTTGCTGTACAAAGATTAGAAAAGGCTTTTTGATAAATATGTTTCTCCAAATTTTTACTCATCTAATATTATTCTGCTGAAACCATCCAACCAAATTTATCTTCAATAGCACCAATTTTTATGCTATTTAATGTGTCGTTTATATCTTCTGCCACTGGGCTTTCGTCGGAAACATGAATCGTTCCTTCGTCTGTACCAATTTCTTGTATATAGGCAATTCCTATAGCGGTTCCTGTTCCGAAAGCTTCTTCTAAAGTTCCATTTTCTGAAGCTTCTTTTACTTCATCTATTGTTATCGGTCTTTCAGTAACTTCAAATCCTTTATCTCTTAATAAATCGATGACACTCATACGTGTAATTCCATCTAAAATATTACCATCTCTAAAAGGAGTAATGATCTTTCCATCAATCTTAAAGAAGATGTTCATTGTCCCTACCTCTTGAATATATTTATGCTCAAAAGCATCTAACCAAAGCACTTGATTATATCCTTTAGCCTTTGCGTTTTCAGTAGGTTTTATTGCTGCTGCATAATTCCCAGCGGCTTTAGCTTCTCCTGTACCACCTGTAGCTGCGCGAATATATTTTTTTTCAGCAAATAATTTAATCCGCTCGCTAAAATAAGGGCCTGCAGGAGAACAAATAATAATAAATTTATAACTCGTTGCAGCTCTCATTCCTATAAAATGTTCATCGGCATACATAAAGGGCCGTAAATACATCGCAGATCCTTCTTGAGGTGGAATCCAACTACTTTCCAGTTTCACTAATTTTTTTAATCCTTCTTCAAAAAGGTCCTCAGGAAAACTCGGCATACCCATTCTATCTGCACTAAAATTAAGCCTTGCAGCATTTTTATTAGGACGAAATAATAAAGGCTCTCCTGCTTCATTTAAAGTAGCTTTCATCCCTTCAAAAATAGCTTGTCCATAATGCAATGCCATGGTTGCTGGATGAGTTGCAATTTCTTTTACAGGCTCAATACGAGGGTTATTCCATGTCCCATTTTCATAATCACAAATAAACATATGATCTGTAAATATTTTCCCTAAAGGAATATTATCAAAATCTAATTCGCTTAAACTTGACTTTTTCGTTTTTGTTATTGTTATATTTTTCATTGCTTTATTTTTAAAGTCTTTGAAACTTAGACTTCCTTTTTAGTATTATATTTTTCTGTTTACGTCAAATTTTTCCATATTGTCAGCAATTCTTCTTAAAAAAGAACCCGCTAAAAATCCATCAACTATTCTATGGTCAAAGGATAGTGACAAATACATCATATGTCTTATCTCAATAACATCTCCATCTTCTCTCTCCATGACTTCAGCACGTTTTTTAATGATCCCAGTAGCTAGAATAGCAGCTTCTGGTTGATTGATTATAGGAGTTCCCATAACAGAACCAAATGTTCCTACATTAGATATCGTAAACGTACTTCCTGCTGTATCATCTACTTTCAACTTATTTTCTCTCGCTTTTACTGCAAGGGTATTTATAGCCGATGCTAATTCGACTAAATTTTTCTTATCGGCATTTCTAACCACAGGCACTATTAAATTTCCACTAGGCAATGCGGCAGCCATCCCAATATTAATCTCCTCTTTTACAATAATATTCTTTCCATCTAATGAAGAATTAATCATCGGAAAATCTACAATTGCTTTTGAAACCGCTTCAATAAACAAAGGTGTAAACGTTAGTTTTTCATTGTGTTCTTTCTGAAACTCTCCTTTCATTTTATTCCGCCATTGCACCATTTTGGTTAAATCGGCTTCCACATAAGCAGTAACATGAGGCGAGGTATGTTTACTAAAAACCATATGATCGGCAATCATTTGCCGCATACGATCCATTTCTACAATTTTCCCTTTTCCTTTGTCAAACTTTAAATCCGGCACCTTAAAACCATTATCTGTAGAAACAGGTTGCGCATATTTAAAAGGTCTACCTTCTTCAATATAGTTCATTAAATCACTTTTCCGAAGACGTGCATCTTTTCCAGAAACAGGAATTCGTGCTAATTCTTCAAAACTTATATGCTGTTCTTTTGCGATACTTATAATAAGAGGTGAAAAATATAAACTAGAATTAGGAACATTAAAAGATGTGGATGGAATGGAAGAGGAAGACTTTTTTAATGGTTTACTTTCTTTTTTACTGGATTTTTTTGGAGTTGGCTTTTCTTTTATTTTTGGTTCCTTACCGTCTGTTGTAATAATCGCTATGGTTTCTCCAATTTTTATAACCTCATTTTGTTTGTATAGAAGTTCTTTAATCACGCCCGAAACCAAAGATGGAACTTCAGAGTCCACTTTATCTGTTGCCACTTCCAGTAAAATTTCATCTTCCTCAATAGTATCCCCAATGTTTTTAAACCATTTTATAATGGCAGCTTCGGTAATACTTTCGCCTAGTCTAGGCATTTTGAATTTATATTCAGACATTTTCTTATTTCTTTCTTTTCAACTCCGCTAGTGTATTATAAAAATCTTCTTGTTTAGGTCTATCTCTTGGAATCTCTCTGAGAGCTTCCACTTCCTTTAAACTCTCATGACAATCGGATGGCAATTGTTGGTACAATTTTGTGCCGGCTGTTTTCCATTCCATCATTTCATCGGACACATTTTTTATTGCTTTTGCAGGGTTTCCAACGATTAAGTTTCTTTTAGAAAATTTTGCTTCCGCTTTCACAAATGATAAAGCGCCAACAATACACTCATCGCCAATTTCAGCACCATCCATAATAACACTATTCATTCCTATCAAACAATTACGCCCTAAGTTTGCTCCATGAATAATAGCTCCATGACCAACATGTGCACCTTCTTTTAAAACTATCATTTTTCCCGGAAACATATGTATGGTACAATTCTCTTGAACATTAACACCATCTTCTAAAATTATTTCACCCCAATCGCCACGTATTGCAGCTCCTGGACCTATATAACAATCTTTACCTATAATTACATTTCCAGTAACTGCTGCCAATGGATGAACAAAACTGCTTTTGTGAACTACGGGTATGTGTCCTTTAAAACTATAAATCATATTTCTTAATTGTCATTGCGAGGTATAAAGCGACGTGTCAATCTTTTGAGAGATTCCTTCACTTTGTTCGGAATGACATTTTATTTAAATCCTTTTAATTTTTCTTTTGTAAAATCACTTAATACCAATCGCCCACTAATAGCTGCTCTTTCAGTCAATAAGTTGTCCCAATCTTCAGTTCCCCGCCAAAATACTTTTTTCATTTCTTGCATTGCATCAGGATTATAAGTACATAAGCTCTCAGCAAACATTTGTACGGCTTCATCTAAAGCTTCAGTAGTATCAAAAACTTTTGTAAAAAGTCCTTTTTGTCTTGCCCATTCAGCATCATAAAAACTATTTGCATCAATGGCTATTTGTGACATTCCTGTTAATCCTAATTTTCGTTCTACTGCTGGTCCAACTACAAAAGGTCCGATTCCCACATTTAATTCACTTAATTTTATGGAAGCAAACTTAGTCGCCATACAATAATCGGTTGCCGACGCAATTCCAACTCCTCCTCCAACAGTTTTTCCTTGAATTCGTCCAATAATAAACTTTGGACACTTACGCATCGCATTGATAACATTCGCAAAGCCAGAAAAGAAAATTCTTCCAGTTTCTGCATCATTGATATTAATAAGTTCTTTAAAACTGGCTCCAGCACAAAAAGTTCGGGTACCACCACTTTTTAAGATGATGACCTTTACCTCATCATTTTTCCCAGCTTCATTGATCTGTTTAACTAATTCTGCTAGAATATCTCCAGGCAGACTATTATGTGCCGGATGAAAGAATTCAATAGTTGAAATTCCGTTATTTATTGTTTGTTTAACGTATGGTTTTGTCATGATTCTATGTCAATCCGCATTTATTGCGACTTCGTTTAATATTTAACTTCTTTATATTTTGAAAGATCCCAATCAGCACTTAAATCAATCCAAATTGTTCAAAATGATAGTTAAGATGCTTACGCTCCAACAAATACCACTCAAACTTATTTAATTCTCCAAAAACTACATTCTTGACAATAGCTTCTGGGTTTTCTTTAAAAAATGCCAAATACTCCTCTCTTGATTCTAAAAATTTTGCTTTAGCTACTTCTAAATTTTCATACTTTAAATCTTCTAACTCCCCTTTTTTAGATAAAGGAAAATCGAATCCTTTCCCCATAGGTTCATAGTTATAAAGCATTTCTTGATATTTATCTAAATATTTTTCAGGAGTTGCAATTTCAAAATCTTGAATTTCACCAGAAGCGATTCGGTAAGTAAATTCTAAATGCTCCAACATATGTTGTGGTGTCAAAATCCCCCATTGTGCTTTTGTTGTTTCCGTAAGTTTATATAAATACTTTGGTATATTTTCTGAAGTCATTTCAACAAAAACGGTTTGTTTTTTCTGAACCAAAGTCAAAATGGTTGCAATTGCCACCAGTTCATCTTCAACATCAAACACCTCAACATACCACTTTACAATTCCACTTGGAAGTTCTGTTCCACGAGAATCTCTATCCACTTTTTCTTTGCAAGTAAGTCTTACATAAACTGTATCATTATGGTAAATAGGTCTCAGAAAACGACATTCTTCTAAACCGTAATTCGCGGCTACAGGCCCTTTATTTGGATATACAAACAAACCTGCTGCTGCTGCTATTATAAAATAACCATGAGCGGTTCGTTTTTCAAAAATACTTCCTTCAAGAGAGGTAATATCGGTATGTGCATAAAAGTGATCCCAAGTAATGTTGGCAAAATTTACGATATCGCCATCAGTAATAGTTCGTTTATGAGTTTTTAATGACATTCCTGCTTGAATATCTTCCCAATGATAAGCAAAGGGATGCTTTTCAGTTTCTATATATTCTGCTTTGGGTTGGTAAATTCCTGTGACTGCAGTAAGACTTGTAGGAGAGCCTTGGATAGCACATCGTTGTAAATAATGCTTAACACCACGTATTCCTCCCATTTCTTCACCACCTCCGGCGCGTCCTGGACCTCCATGCACTAAACTAGGAAGTGGAGAACCATGTCCCGTACTTTCCTTTACACTATCTCTATTAAGAATTAATATCCGCCCGTGATGGGTTGCTGCATTGATAGTATAATCTCTAGCAATTTTATTGTCATTGGTAATGATTGAGCTCACTAAGGAACCTTTTCCCATTTTAGCCAATATAATCGCTTCCTCTAAATTTTTATAAGGCATTAAAGTACTTACTGGACCAAAGGCTTCATTAATATGTGCAGCTTCATTTTTAAATGGCTGATCCTCTCGAAGAAGTATCGGACTTATAAAAGCTCCTTTTTTAGCATCTGCTCCAATAGTTATTACCTCCTCTAAACTTCCATAAACGATTTCTGCAGTTTCTGCAATCTTGCTTACTTGTTCTCTTACAGAATTACGTTGTTGTTCACTTACTAAAGATCCCATACGCACTTCCTTTAATCGAGGATCCCCGATAGTAACTTTAGCTAAAGCTTTCCCAAGAGCTATTTGAACATCTTCTATAAGATTTTCAGGAACAATAATTCGTCTTATTGCAGTACATTTCTGTCCACATTTAACGGTCATTTCTTTCCTAACTTCTTTAATAAAAATATCGAATTCTGGAGTTCCTGGAACAGCATCTTCTCCTAAAATGGATGCATTTAAAGAATCTGCTTCCATCGTAAATGGAACGGATTCTTCGATTAATTGAGGGTGATTTTTTAATTTTCGCCCAATAGCTGCGGATCCCGTAAAAGTTATTACATCCTGAGACTCTACAGTATCTAATATGTTTTTGGCAGTACCACTAATTAGCTGAAGTGCTCCTTCGGGTAAAATCCCTGAAGCTATGATTTCTCTTACCACTGCTTCTGTTAAATATGCAGTTTGGGGTGCTGGCAATACTACTGCTGACATCCCTGCCATCCAATTGACAGCACATTTTTCTAGCATTCCCCAAACTGGGAAATTAAAAGCATTGATATGTACTGCAACTCCTTCTTTAGGAACCATAATATGATGCGCCATAAATCGACCACCTCGAGATAAATCGATAGGGTCTCCTTCTACATGAAAAGTTTGGTTTGGAAATAATTTTCTTAGGGATGCATTCGCAAAAAGGTTTCCGAAACCTCCTTCAATATCAATCCAACTATCAATTTTTGTAGCTCCAGTCCGATAACTGATTTCGTAAAAAGCCTGTTTCTTTTTAACCAGATAAAAGGCTAATTTTTTAAGCATATTACCTCGTTCCTGAAAAGTCATTTTACGAAGTGAACCTCCTTTTTCTCTCCCATATTGAAGAATAGAAGGCACATCTAGACCTTCTACAGTAGTACTTGTAAACTGATCTCCAGTAATCGAATCGTAAACAGGAACACCTTCCCCTTTACCTTCTATCCACTGACCTTTTGTATAGTGTTGTGTTTTCAATTGAATATCTATTTAAATTCGTTATTCATTATTTTTATACTCTTTCAATAATCGCAGCATAACCTTGCCCTACACCAATACACATGGTAATAAGTGCATATTTCTTTCCTGTTTCTTGTAACTCCAATGCCGCAGAATAAGCAATTCGCGTTCCCGTCACCCCTAAAGGATGTCCTATTGCAATTCCTCCTCCATTTGGATTGATCCGCGGATCATTATCCTTTAACCCCCATTCTCTAATACAAGCCAATGCTTGTGAAGCAAAGGCCTCATTGATTTCGATTACATCCATATCATCCATCGTTAAGCCTGCTTTTTCTAAAGCTTTGTTACTTGCTTTTACAGGTCCAATTCCCATAATTCTAGGTTCTACTCCTACCACTGCTGAACTTACAATTCGTGCTAGTGGCTTTAAATTGTATTTTTTAACCGCTTCTTCTGAAGCAATTATTGTAGCTGCTGCTCCATCATTTAATCCAGATGAATTTCCTGCAGTAACAGACCCTCCTTCTTTTTTGAATGCTGGTCTTAATTTTGCTAAAATCTCTTTAGAGGAATTTGGTTTTATAAACTCATCATCTTTAAAAATGATAGGGTCTTTTTTACGTTGAGGAATTTCAACAGGAATAATTTCTTTAGCTAACCTTCCATTTTTCTGAGCATTTGAAGCTTTCATCTGACTCCAATATGCAAAGGCATCCTGATCTTCACGAGAGATATTATATTTTTCCACTAGATTTTCAGCGGTATTCCCCATTCCTTCCGTGCCGTAGAGTGAAGCCATTTTTTTATTAATAAAACGCCATCCAAAACTTGAATCATACATTTTTGAATCGTTCCCAAATGCACTCGATGTTTTTGAAATTACATAGGGTCCACGAGTCATATTTTCAACACCTCCCGAAATAAACAAATCACCATCTCCAGCTTTTATTGCTCTATTAGCATGAATAATTGCTGAAAGCCCACTACTACACAGTCTATTTACTGTTTCACCTGGAACGGTAAAAGGCAATCCTGCCAAAAGTAAAGACATTCGAGCAACATTACGATTGTCTTCACCCGCTTGATTTGCACAACCCATAATTACATCGTCATAGGCTTCTTTTGGAATGTTTGGGTTTCTTTTTACAATTTCTGAAATCACTAAAGCGCCTAAATCGTCAGTACGAATAGCACTTAGTGTTCCTTTATAATTTCCTATTGGCGTTCTGATGCCGTCTATAATATAAGTTTCTTTCATTATTCTTCCCAATCTTTACTAGTTCTATAAACCACACCTTTAAAAAGTGCTACTAATTCATTTCCTCGTTTTACTTCAACAATATTAAATCCAATTTTAGTTTTTTGAAGATCCAAAGTGGCTTCAGCTGTTATATAATCACCTTCTTCTAAGGCTTCAATATGATTTATGGAGGTTTCTATCGAAACCGCATACTTCCCATGAGTATTTGCTGTAAATCCAAAAGTTGTATCTGCCAAAGCATAAGTAATCGCTCCGTGAGCTTTATTCATACTATTCAACATTTCTTTACGAATAGTCATGCCTAATTTACACTTCCCTATTTCACATTCTAAAATTTCGACACCTAACCATTGGCTATAAGCATCTTGACTTAACATTTTATAGGGTATTAATTCTCCTTTCATTAATAGAAATTCTTATTTTCTCGGTTCATTTTACGTAATAAAGGTGAGCAACGGTATCTATCCTCATGGTATTCGTTATATAAACTATCCATTTTATCCACACACCAATCAATTCCCCTTTCATCCGCCCAAGCCAATAAACCTTTTGGGTAATTAACTCCTTTGGTCATGGCGTTATCAATATCTTCTGCGGAAGCAATTTTCCAAAATAAAGCATCTGCTGCTTCATTTATTAGCATTACTAATACTCTTTCAAAAATTTGAATAGTTAAGTCATTATTTTGAGATTCCTTCACTTCGTTCGGAATGACAGAATAATCATAATATCCTTTTCCAGTTTTTCTTCCTAAGTACCCAGCTTCTGAAAGTCGTTTTTGAGTAAATGAAGGTTTGTAACGTGGATCTTGGTAAAATGCGTTAAACACCGTTTCTGTTACTGTATAATTAACATCATTCCCAATAAAATCCATGAGTTCAAAAGGGCCCATTCTAAAGCCTCCAATTGTTTTCATAGCTGCATCTATAGTTGAATAATCTGCTATTCCCTCTTCATAAATTCGTAGTGCTTCTCCATAAAAAGGTCTGGCTACACGATTTACAATAAATCCGGGGGTATCTTTAGCAACAGCCACTGTTTTTTTCCAATCCTTTATTATTCCAACTGTCTTTTGTATTACCTCATCTGATGTTTGAATTGCAGGAATTACCTCAATCAATCTCATTAGTGGAGCTGGATTAAAAAAATGAATCCCAATACAGCGTTCTGGTTTTTGTAAAGATGACGCAATAGAAGCTATTGATAAACTAGAGGTGTTAGATGCAATTATACAGTCTTCTGAAACATAGGATTCTAATTCTGAAAAAACCTTTTGTTTAATCGCTATGTTTTCAACAATGGCTTCAATGGTAAGGTTAGCATCACTTAATTCTTTTAAAGAAGTTTCATAACTGATGTTATTTTGAATACGACTTTTCTCCTCTGAATCTATACGTCCTTTTTCAATTAAACGATTTAGGATTTTTTCAAGACTTGATTTTGCTTTTTTTAAAGCAACCTCATTGGTGTCGTACAATTTCACAATACAACCAGAAGTAGCTGCAACTTGTGCAATACCGCTTCCCATAGTTCCGCTTCCTATTATTCCTACTATCATAAATATCTATTTAAAAAGGCAGATTATTAATATCCACATTTCCGCCGGATAAAATAATTCCGACATTATTATTTTTAAAATCCTTTTTATTCTTTAATAAAGCAGCAAATGGCACTGCACTTGAAGGTTCTACGATTATTTTCATACGCTCCCAAATCAATTTCATGGCCTGTATAATTTCTTCTTCTTCAACTCGTATTATTCTCTTAACGTTTTCTTTAATTATTGGAAAATTACGATCTCCTAAAAACGTTCTCAAACCATCTGCGATCGTATTTGTATTATCATTAAATTCAATTTTTCCACTTTGTAAAGAGCGAAAGGCATCATCAACATTTTTAGGTTCTGCACCAATAACCTCACAGGTATCAGAAAAATATTTAGCGACTAATGCAGTTCCCGCAATTAGGCCACCACCGCCAACTGGTGTAAAAATATAATCTAATTCTGGTTGATCTTCTAACAATTCCTTTGCTGCTGTCCCTTGCCCAAAAATTACTTGATCGTCATTTGAAGGATGTATAAAAGTAGCTTTTTTTTCTATTCTAATTTTTTCTGCGGCCTCCTCACGAGCTAAAGGATTAGAATCACATTCAATAATGTTTCCCCCATAATCCTTTACAGCATTTTTCTTTACTTGAGGTGCATTTTTAGGCATAACAATATAAGCCTTAACCCCTATTTTTTTAGCTGCTAAAGATAAAGCTTGTGCAAAGTTCCCTGAAGAGTGTGTTACCACACCTTTGGCACGTTGTTCTTTAGATAAATTTAAAATTGCATTTGTAGCGCCTCGCATTTTAAAAGCACCCATTTTTTGAAAATTCTCACATTTAAAATACACTTTGCATCCACATAAATCATTTAATATCTCAGAAGTAAGCACAGGAGTGTTGTGAATAAAAGGTTTCACATTCTCATGAACTTGTATCAAAGTTTCTTTATTCATCTACTTTCCCTTAAAAATGGGCTTCCTTTTTTCGACAAAAGCATTTACACCTTCTAAATAATCTTCAGATTGTGCAGATTCTATTTGTAATTTACCTTCTAAATCCAATTGTTCTTCCAAAGTATTAGTCATCGTTTTATTCATCATTTGTTTAATAAACCCTATTGCTTGTGTTGGCATATTTGCCAAATGAATAGCTAGCTCATTAACCTCCTCTGAAAAACTTTCCAAAGAATATACTTTGTAAATCATCCCTAATTTTTCAGCTTCTTCAGCGTTAACCTTTTCTCCTA
>MAAC01000752.1_pt1 | contig 13458 bp, 9 predicted proteins | sample 1115981 | NCBI WGS metagenome assembly MAAC01 (sample SAMN04961126, study PRJNA320927) | seawater metagenome | isolation source: sample BD02T64 sea water enriched with oil for 64 days | place: USA:Gulf of Mexico | collected 2013-07-27 | reverse complement strand
GAATGACCTTAGGAATTGTAGTAGATGATGCAATTGTTGTGGTAGAGGCAGTACAGGTAAATATTGCCAAAGGGATGAATGCCAAAGAGGCAACATTAGATGCGATGCGTAAAGTAACAGCACCTATTATAGCGACTACCTTGGTATTGGTAGCGGTGTTTATTCCTGTTGCAGGAATGGCTGGGATTACGGGTTTACTTTACCAACAATTTGCGATTACCATTGTGGTATCTGTTTTGGTTTCATCTGTTAATGCCCTATCATTGAGTCCTGCTTTATGTTCTTTATTATTAAAAGAGCCCAAGCCCTATAAAGGTCCTTTAGGTTGGTTTTTTGAAAAATTTAATAAAGGAATGGATAAAACTACTGACTCTTATATGAGCTTTACCAATATTGTTAGTAGAAAATTAAAACGCTCAGTAATCTTTATTTTATTGATGACTGTTGGTGCTGGTATTTTTGGAAGCTTGGTTCCTGGAGGGTTTATCCCTGAAGAAGATATGGGTTACTTTTTTGTAAATGTTCAACTACCCAACGCAGCATCCATCCAACGAGCTGATCTTGTTACAAAAGATATTGAAAAAATATTGTTAGAAGTTCCAGAAGTAGAATTTGTAACGACAGCAACGGGATATAGTATTCTTTCTGGAGCGATGATTTCTAATACAGGATTCTTATTTGTGTCTATGAACAATTGGGCAGATAGAGAAAGAACAGCTGATGAAGTGATTTTAGACCTCAATAAAAAATTAGCAGTCAGAATAAAAGGGGCGCAGGTTTTTGCTTTTGGTCCACCGGCAATTCCAGGTTTAGGAAATGGTTCTGGGTTTAGTATGATGTTGCAGGATAGGGTTGGCAATACTCCCGAATACCTGTCTCAAAACGCAATGAAATTTATTCAAGCCGCAAATGCACGTCCAGAAATTGGGAGAGCAAGTACTACTTTTCAAGCTACTGTTCCGCAGCGGTTTTTAGATATCGATAAAGAGAAAGCCTTAAAATTAGGGGTTAATTTAAATGATCTCTATACTACTATTGGTGCTTTTATGGGAGGTGCTTATGTCAACGATTTTACGAGATTTGGAAGGTTGTATAAAACCTATATTCAGGCAGAACCAGAATATCGTGTAGATGAAACGGGAATTAATAAATTCTTTATTAAGAATAATCGTGGAGATATGGTTCCTTTATCAACGGTAGCTACTATAAAACCAATTTCAGGACCCGATTATACAACACGCTTTAATTTATATAGATCTGTTGAGGTTACTGGAGCTCCCGCAGAAGGATATACCTCTGATGATGCTAGAAATGCATTAAAAGAAGTTGCGGCAGAAATACTTCCAGCAGATATGGGCTATACTTGGAATGCGATGTCATTTCAAGAAGAAAAAGCATCTGGATCTTTAGGGGTAATCTTAACATTTTCATTGGTATTTGTATTCTTAATTTTAGCTGCACAATATGAAAGTTGGTCCTTACCTTTTGCAATTTTAATGGGAACACCATTTGCAATTTTTGGAGCTTTATTCGCACTATGGGCTGCTAGATTAATAAGTCCAACATTCGAGAATAATATTTTTGCTCAGGTATCTTTTGTGATGTTGATTGGTATGGCAGCCAAAAATGCCATTTTAATTGTGGAATTTGCTAATGATGAATTTAAAAAAGGATTGAGTCTTTTTGAAGCGGCAATGGCTGCTGCAAAATCGAGATTTAGACCTATATTAATGACAGCATTCTCATTTATATTAGGAGTGTTTCCATTAGTAGTTGCTTCTGGATCTGGAGCTGAAGCAAGAAAAGTAATGGGAATGGCACTTCTTGGTGGGATGGCATTAGCAACTTTCTTGGGCGTGTTTTTATATCCCATGCTTTTTGTTTTTATCGGAAAAATTGCAGGATATGAAAAGAAAAGAGATCAGGAGAAGTTAAATCAATTAGAATCAACAAACACATAATGAAGAAATTAAATTTACATACCGTCATTTTATTGTTGATAGGCTTAGTATTGGTGCAATCTTGTAAGGTGGGGCCAAATTATCTTCAACCTGAAGAAAAAACTACAGCGTCTTATAGATATTCTGAATTAGATACAGATAGTATTATTAATTTAAAGTGGTGGGAACTATTTAACGACCCCGTTTTAGATACTTTAGTAGTTACGGCATTACGAAATAATAAAAATACTTTAATTGCAGCTAGTAGAGTGGAACAAGCTAGAGCCAATGTTGGTTATACTAAAGCCGATATGGGTCCTAAAATTGGGGTAAATGCTGGTGCTACTAGAGGTAACTTTGCCAATGGATTTGGGCATTTAAGTTCAACTACGAATAATTATTCTGGTGCGGCTGTTGCTAATTGGGAGCTTGATTTTTGGGGTAAATATAGAAGGGGGACAGAAGCAGCTCAAGCAGAGTTATTAGCTTCCATTTATGGGAAAAGAGCAATTGAAATTGCTCTAATTAGTGAGGTTGCCAATAATTATTTTCAATTAATTGACTTTAAAGCGAGGTTAGAAATATCGAAGAGTACTCTTGCTTTAAGAGATAGTACATTGCAAATAATTCAAGCAAGATTCGATGAAGGCTATACTCATATTATTGATGTAAATCAGGCAGAAATCCAAAAGGCGACAGCACAAGTTGCGGTGCCACAATTTAAAAGGGCAATCGCTTTTTCAGAACATAATTTAAGTATTCTATTAGGGAAAACACCAGATTCAATTGAAACTTTAAAAACTCTTCAAGAATATGCACTGCCGGAATCTATTCCAACAGGAATTCCTTCAGAAATATTACAACGACGTCCAGATGTCTTAGAATCTCAAGAGTATTATAGAGCTCAAAATGCAAGAATAGGTGTTGCTCAGGCCATGCGATTTCCATCCATAAGTTTAACTGGGTTATTGGGTGTGGGTAGTAATGATTTATCAAATCTTGTTTCAAATGGTTTGGGTTGGAGTGTTGGAGGAAATTTAGTAGCACCCTTATTTGAATGGGGAAAGAATCAAAAAAGAGTTGAAATTGAAAGGCAAAGGACCTTAGAATCACTCTTAATATATGAAAACACAGTTCTAAACGCTTTATTAGAAGTTGACAATTCACTAGTTGAGCTTTCAACTTTAAATGAAGAATTATCTGCAAATGAATTGATGGTAAATGCTGCTGAAAATGCTAGTTATTTATCCAGAGAAAGATATTACCAAGGGGTAACTAGTTATTTAGAAGTTATTGAAAACCAACGGCAGGAGTTTGATGCAAGGTTAGCATACTCTGAAAATTACCAACGTCTGTTAAACTCCTATGTAGGTTTGTATAAATCACTAGGTGGGGGTTGGATCTCTCAAGAAGAAATAGATAAATACGCACAACAAGTAGCCGATGATCAAGAGGTAGATGTAAATACAATAGACAAAGATACTCTTTACTATGAAGGTCAAGCTGTTGATTTAATCTTAACACCTGAAGAAAAACAAGCTAGAAAAGAAGAGCAAAAAGCGCAACGTAAATTAGATAAAGAAAGACGCAAGCAAGAAAGACAGAATAAAAATAATTAATATCATAACTTTATTGTTTACAAATGTCAATTCATGCTTTTATTGACATTTGTTGTTTATTCAAATTCTTTACGCTTATTTTTGCAAAAAAATAAATTTCAATGCTCGAAAATAAAGATACCTCAAATACTAGTATTTCAGAACTAGGAGAATTTGGATTGATTAATCATCTAACCAAAAACTTTAAAATTAAGCAGAAAACTACGGTTAAGGGTATCGGTGATGATGCTGCAGTTTTGGATTGTATTACTGAAGAACAAATCGTTATTACAACCGACTTATTGGTTGAAGGGGTGCATTTTGATTTAAGTTATATGCCTTTAAAACATTTAGGATATAAAGCGGTAGTAGTAAACCTTTCTGATGTTTATGCAATGAATGCCGAAGCAACTCAAATTACGGTTTCTATTGGAGTTTCTAATCGTTTTCCGGTCGAGGCTTTAGAAGAATTATACGCTGGGATCCAAACTGCAGCAAAATACTATAATATAGATGTTGTTGGTGGAGACACTACCTCTTCAAAAACGGGATTAATAATCAGCATCACTGCTATAGGACGAGTAAAAGAAGGAGAAGCAGTGTATAGAGATACTGCAAAAGAAAACGATTTATTAGTGGTTTCTGGAGATCTTGGAGCAGCTTATTTGGGGCTTCAAATATTAGAGCGAGAGAAAAAAGTATTTGAAGTGAATCCGAAATCACAGCCAGATTTAGAGGCGTATTCCTATTTAATAGAACGACAATTAAAACCTGAAGCAAGAAAAGATATTCCTAAATTATTGTCTGAATTAGAAGTAGCCCCCACTTCGATGATCGATATAAGTGATGGACTCTCTTCTGAAATACTACATATTTGTAAGCAATCTAAGGTAGGTTGTAATCTTTATGAAGATAAGATCCCATTAGACCAACAAGTAATTTCTACTTGTGAAGAGTTCAATATGGATAGCACTACCATTGCTTTAAGTGGAGGAGAAGATTATGAATTACTATTCACTGTTAAAACAGAGGATTATCCTAAAATAAAAGGAAACCCACACCTTACCATAATAGGACATATTACCAATGAAAAAGAAGGCGTACATTTAATCACTCGAGCAAACACAAAGATCCCATTGATAGCTAGAGGGTGGAATTCTCTAAATGAAGAGGATTAATTTTTTATTTCCAATTTTCTTTGTTTTAAATTAACAAGGATAAATTTTCTAAATTAATGAATTGAAGAGTGTTGAAGCTTTTTTTTAAAAAAAGCAGATAAACATTCATTTATCTCTTTATTTTTATAAGTGAGTAATTCTATATCTCCTGAAGCCACTTTAGTAACTTCTTGACCACAGGATTTACATTTATATTCTTTTATATAATTAGTGATTTTATTACTGATTTCGTAATGATGTCCAAAAGTTGAACAATAAAGACTTGTGAGGCTGAAGTTTTGTGTAGGGGATATTGACTTCATGATAATTAAATTTAGTATTAAAGGAATAAACTTACAAAAAATAAATTAAAAATCGATTAAAAGTTATAAAAAATCGATGAAATGCATTATTTTAATGATTTCATCGATATTTTCATTAACACTCATATGGCCACTTTCTACATTTTTTAGTGTAGTATTGCTTTTAATAGCAATCTTTTTAACTTCTGAAAAGGGAACAATTGGGTCATTTTCGCCACAAATTAGATATTTCTTTCCCTTGAAGCTTTTTAAAACAGATGTCCTGTCTATTCTGTTTTTCATTCCTTTTATTGCCGCAATAATTCCTTTTGTTGGAAAATGTAAAGCTTCTTTTGTAAAGAGTTCTATTTCTGAAATGAATTGTTTTTTGTTTTTTTCTGGAAAAAGCGATGTAATCGCCATATTTATAAAAGCTTCCTTATTGTGTTTTATTATTTTAATAGCTCTTTCTCTATTAATTTTTCGTTCTGGAGAATCATCTTTAGTAGTTGAATTTAATAAAACCAATGTTTTTATTTTTGATTTATATTTTTCAGCGAATGCTAGGCTAATATAACCTCCCATAGAATGTCCAATAAAACTTGCTTGTTCAATATTGTTTTTTTCTAATATAGAATTAACCACTTCTGCCATCAATTCCATAGTGTGAGTTTCAGCAATACAACCACTTTTTCCATGGCCCGGTAAATCTATAATGATAACCTTATTCTTTTCCGATAATATTGGAACTAAATCAATCCAAATATATGAACCTAATAAAAATCCGTGCAGTAGTACTATACAAGAGCCTTTGCCTTTTATAGTATAATGAATGGGTGTTTGGTTAAAGTGAGTAATCATTTTTATATATTTATCACAACAAATATCTCAGTTTGAAACAAAGTAAACAAACCCTAATTATATCTTTTGCATTATTTTCTTTATTCTTCGGAGCAGGAAATTTGATTCTCCCTCCATTTTTAGGGTATAATGCTGGTGATGGATGGATTTGGGTTCTTATTGGATTTACAATTTCTGCAGTGATCATACCTATATTAGCAATATATGGGCATGCAAAATTACAAGGAACCATGTTGGATTTTGCCAATAAAGTATCTCCAACATTTGCTGTTGTTTATTCGATATTGATTTATATAATATCAATTTCCTTACCATCTCCCAGAACAGCTTCCGTTACTTATGAAATGGCTATTGAACCGTTTTTTCAGATTTCATCTCTGGGATTAAGTAGTATTTATTTTGCCCTTGTATTGGTCTTTGTACTAAATCGCTCTAAAATGCTAAGCATTATTGGAAAGTTTTTAACTCCTTTAATAGTATTCCTGCTTTTAATAATTATTTGTTTAGGTGTATTTACTGAAGTGGAATCCATTCGAGACTCCATATTCAATAATTCTTTTGCGGAAGGAATCCTTGAAGGATACCAAACATTTGACGCTATTGGGGGTGTTGTAGTTGGAGGTGTGATTGTTATTTCACTTTCTCTTCAAGGAAAATTTAATTATGAAGAAAAGAAACGAATGATTGCAAGGTCTGGTTTATTTGCTGGGATTGGATTGTTTGTGATTTATGGAGGATTGATTGCTTTAGGTGCCCATAATAGTAATGTATTGGTTATTGATAATCGAACCGAATTATTAAATGTTTTAAGTCTTCAAACTTTAGGAAACATAGGAAATGCATTTTTGTCAGTTTTAGTAGCACTAGCTTGTTTTACTACGGCAGTAGGTATTGTAACAGGAACTGCAGACTTTGTAAAAGGATTATTAGCAAATTCTCAAAAAGCCTATATCATCACAGCAATTATAGGTTGTGTTTTAGGAGTGTTAATGGGGCAATTTGATGTACATTATATAATAAATGTAGCCTTACCAGCTTTAATGTTTATTTATCCTATAACGATTGTACTAATAATTTTAAATGTTGTGCCTGAAAAATGGGCTTCAAAATTAGTATTTAGAGGGGTCGTTTTAGTAACCTTTATTTTTAGTATTCCCGATTTTTTAAAATTTATCATTTCTGAAGAAAAAATTGCTCCCATAAAAGAGTTGATTCCATTATCAGAATATAGCATGGGATGGGTCTTACCAGCTTTATTTGTTTTTGTTATTTTGAATGTTTTAAATTTCAGAAATAAAAAAACCGATACAGAATTGGCGTAAACTATATCGGTTATTATAAAGTGAATGAATTTACTAATTCATAAAATTCTCAATTTCTTCAACTTCTATAGGAATATTACGCATTAAATTAAAAGGCTCTCCATTTTCTTGAATCACAACATCATCTTCTAAACGAATCCCAAACCCTTCTTCTGGAATATAAATTCCTGGTTCTACAGTAAAGACCATATTGGCAGTCATCGGTTCCCAAAGCAATCCATAATCATGTGTGTCTAATCCCATATGATGAGAAGTTCCGTGCATAAAGTATTTTTTATAGGCAGGCCAGTTTGGATCTTCATTTTGAACATCTGCTTTATCTATTAAACCTAATCCCAATAATTCTGAAGTCATTAATTTCCCAACTTCAACATGATAACCTGCCCAAATAGTGCCTGGCACTAACATTTTTGTAGCATCATTTTTAACTCGATTAACTGCGTCATATACTTCACGTTGTCGTTTAGTAAATTTTCCGTTTACAGGAATAGTACGGGTCATGTCACTACTGTAATTGGCATATTCTGCCCCTACATCTAATAAAATTAAATCACCATCATTACAGGGTTGGTTGTTTTCAATATAATGTAAGACATTGGCATTATTTCCACTGGCAACAATAGGAGTATAGGCAAATCCTTTGGAACGATTTCTCAAAAACTCGTGCATAAATTCTGCTTCAATTTCATATTCGGTTACCCCAGGTTTTACAAAATTTAAAACACGACGCATTCCTTTTTCAGTAATATCACAGGCTTTTTGAATTAAATCCAATTCAATAGGGTCTTTTACAGATCGAAGTCTTTGTAATATTGGGTTGCTTTTAGCAACACTATGCGCAGGATATTTATTTAAAAGCCATTTGGTATAGCGAATTTCTCTAGTTTCTGTTTCAATGGAAGCTCTGTAATGTTCATTAGTATTAATATGAACGGTATCACATTGTGCCATCAATTCGGCCATCACTTTTTCCATTTCTTGCAACCAATACACCGTTTTTATTCCACTAACTTCTAATGCACGTTCTTTGGTTAGTTTTTCACCTTCCCAAATAGCTATTTTCTCATTGGTTTCTTTTAAAAATAGAAGTTCGCGATTTTTCTTATGAGGGGCGTCGGGAAACATCACCAAAATACTTTCTTCTTGATCTACCCCGCTTAAATACAATATATCTCGATGTTGCTGAAAAGGCATGGTGCTATCTGCACTTATTGGGTAAATGTCATTACTATTAAATACTGCGATACTATTAGGCTTCATTTGAGCCATAAAATTTGCGCGGTTTTTTATATATAAGGCGGAATCAATTTGGTTGTATTTCATAAGAATTCGTTTTTAAAAAATTACTGAATTCAAAATTAATTAAAGTTATTTTTAATAACGAAGCCAAATGTCCTTATTTTATTTTTTTCTAATTCTGCTCATATGACGAGAAGAAATTCCTAAAAAGGAAGCAAGGTAATGGAGTGGAATTTGTTGTAATAGGTTTGGGTGATTTTTCAATAATTCTTTATAGCGTTCTTCGGGACTAAGTGTTAATAAATTAATACGATAATCGTCAATTAAAAAGATTTGATTCTCAATTAAATTATGATAAAACCTTCGGAATCCTTCGTTGTTTTCCATTAAGTCATGGAACTTTTTTAAATCGATAACCCATAAATTACAATCACAAAGTGCTTTTATGTTTTTTCTAGAGGGGGTTTTCTGTTTAAAGCTTTTTAATGCAGCGGTTGAAGTGTTTTCTAAAGCTAGGTATGTTGTTTTTTCTTCCCCTTGATTGTCTATGGAATGTTGTAAAACGCCTTCTTCTAAGTAACAGAAATAGGAACAAACCTTTCCTTTTTCAACTAAATACTGGTTTTTATTTAAATGAAGTTTTGTAAACTGTTCTATTATGCTTGGAATGTAATGTTCTAATGAAATAGTGTTTATTATATTTTTTAAATAATTTTCAATTTTATTTGTTGAGCTATTCATTTATAAAAGAATTATCTAATCGAAAGTATAAAGAAATATAAGAAGGCTTGTAAATTAAGATATAAAATTTTGAGAAACAGACCTATTTACCTATTTTCAACCCTCTTAAAAACCAACCATGAAAAAAAGTATATTTTATCTATTCGTTTTGATTTCGTTTCAAGTTTTTGCACAACAACCTGTTACTAGTTCTTCTGAAATTGAAAAAGGATTGCAGCAAAAAGAAGACTTAATGTCCACATCTTTAGTAAAAAATCTTCCTTTTAAAAATATAGGACCTACAATTATGAGTGGTCGTGTTACAGCGATTGAAGTAAACCCAAAGAATCCTATTGAATTTTACATAGGTTATGCAAGTGGTGGGGTTTGGTATACTAATAATAATGGGACATCTTTTACCCCCATTTTAGATAACAGCCCTACTCAGAATGTGGGAAGCTTGGCTGTAAATTGGAAGACTAAGACGATATGGGTGGGTACTGGTGAAGTAAATGCCTCTCGTTCTTCTTATGCAGGAATTGGATTGCTTAAATCTACAAATCAAGGTGAAACCTGGGAGAATATGGGATTACTAGATTCTCATCATATTAGTAGTATTCTTATTAATCCTAATAATACAGATGAATTGGTCGTCGGCGTGGTTGGACATTTGTATTCAAAAAATGATGAACGGGGAATATTTAAAACTACCGATGGAGGAAAAACATGGATTAAGGCCTTGTTTGTAAATAGTCAATCTGGGATTATCGAAGTTGCTGTAGCTCCTAATAATTATAATTTAATGTATGCTTCTTCTTGGGATAAAGATCGTAAGTCATGGGATTTTAGAGGAAGTGGTGACGGATCTGGAATCTATAAAAGTATGGATGCAGGAATGACATGGAATTTAGTTTCAGGAGTAGGTAGTGGCTTTCCAATAGGAGAAGGTGTCGGGAGAATTGGTTTGGCAATTTATGATGCCAATACAGTGTATGCAATTCATGACAATCAATCCCGAAGAGAGAAAGATTCAGAAGAGAAGGAAAAGGAGGGCTTGACTAAGGAAGATTTTAAGTTCATGACTGCGACTCAGCTTTTACAATTAGAGGATAAAGATTTAAATAAATACCTTAAATCAAATCGGTTTCCTGAAAAGTACACTTCCGAAACTGTAAAAAAGAGCGTAAAAGAAGGGAGTGTAAAACCTAATGATTTAGCTAGCTATTTGGAGGATGCAAACTCCATGTTGTTTGATACCCCTGTTGTTGGAGCAGAAGTTTATATAAGTACCGATGGAGGAAAATCCTGGAATAAAACACACGAGGGATTTTTAGACGACATTTATTACTCCTATGGTTATTATTTCGGGAAGGTTCATGTGGCTCCTAATAATAAAGATGCTATCTATATTTATGGGGTCCCTATTTTAAAATCTAAAGATGGAGGGAAAACATTTGAGTCCATAGATGGTGATAATGTACATAGTGATCACCATGCCTTATGGGTTAATCCTAATCTTCCGGGGCATATGATTAATGGGAACGATGGAGGGATTAATATCACTTATGATGATGGAGAAACTTGGATTAAAAATAACACGCCTTCCGTTGGACAATTTTATGCTATCAATGTAGATCATGAAAAACCATATAATGTTTATGGAGGGTTACAAGACAATGGTGTTTGGGTAGGGCCACATACCCATACCGAAAACAAAAGATGGTTGCAAGGCGGGAAATATCCCTATAAAGCAATTATGGGAGGTGACGGAATGCAAATTCAAATAGATAATAGGAATAGTAACATTGTATATACAGGATTTCAATTTGGAAATTATTTTAGGTTAAATAGGGAAACGGATGAACAAACCTATATACAACCCAAACATGAATTAGGAGAAACCCCGTATCGTTTTAATTGGCAAACCCCAATATTATTGAGCTCACATAATCAAGACATCTTGTATTTGGGAGGAAATAAATTAATGCGGAGTATGAATCAAGGAACAGATTGGGATGCCATTTCTAACGATTTAACTAATGGTGGGAAAAAAGGAAATGTTGCCTACGGTACTTTGGCTGCCATTAGCGAATCTCCTTTTCAATTTGGATTGTTATATACAGGAAGTGATGATGGTTTGGTAAATATTTCAAAAAATGGCGGAGGAAATTGGACAACAATTTCTTCTTCTTTTCCTAAAGATTTATGGGTGAGTAGAGTGATTGCCTCACAGCATAAGAAAGAACGAGTGTATGTATCTTTAAACGGTTATCGTTGGGACGATTTTAAACCTTATGTATATGTGAGTGATAATTATGGAAGTACTTGGAAAGATATTAGTAGTAATCTACCAACATCGTCTGTTAATGTAATTAAAGAAGATCCTAAAAATGAAAACGTATTGTATTTGGGTACCGATAACGGGGTTTATGTTTCTTTAGATAGAGGAGAAAGTTGGCAAGCTTTTTCTAGTGGTTTACCCAATGTAGCTTTTCATGATTTGGTGATACAACCCGAAGCAAATGATTTGGTTTTAGGAACTCACGGGCGCTCTTTATATCTAGCCAATATTTCATTATTGCAAAACATTGAAGAAGATAATTTATCTATTGCAGCTATTGAGCCCATACATTATTCGGGACGATGGGGAAGTTCTTGGAGTAAATGGGGAAATATGTATGAACCATCTTTATCTATATCGTTTTATAATCCGAAGGCTGAAAAAGTAACGCTATCCATTCTATCTAAAGAAGAAGTTATTCTTCAAAATTATACTATTGATGCTGTTAAGGGAGTGAATGTATTTAAATATGATGTAACCTTATCGGATAAGGGAAAGAATAGAATAGAAAATGAAGATATAAAAATTAATAAGGCAGATAATGGGAAGTATTATTTACCCAAAGGGGAATATATCATTCAGATAAATTCTGAAACAATAGAATTTGAAATAAAATAAGTAATTAAAACAATTCTAAATACTTAGAAAACCACATATAAAGTTTGGCTATCATATAATGGAAGCGTAATTTTGTAAGGTTTTTTAAACAAATCTATAATCCATGGGTATATTATCCTCTTCAATCGCTCGTAAAGTTGCAATGGCACTTTCAGCACTTTTTCTAGTATTTTTTTTATTAATGCATGTTTCAGTAAACTTAATTTCGGTTTTCAGCGAAGATGCATTTAATACAGCTTCTCATTTTATGGGAACCAATCCCTTAATTCAGTTTGTGATGCAACCCATTTTGATATTTGGAGTGGTGTTTCATTTTGTAATGGGATTTATATTAGAGCTAAAAAATAAAAAAGCAGTAGGGGTTTCCTACGCAAGGAATAATGGCGCTGCTAATTCAACTTGGATGAGTAGAAATATGATTTATAGTGGATTGGCAATTTTGGCTTTTATCGTATTGCATTTTATCGATTTTTGGTTTCCAGAAATTAACACAAAATATATTCAGGGAGATTGGAGCGGTTTGCATGATGGCGAAATGCGATATTTTCATGAATTACAGCACAAGTTCTTAAATCCGATAAGAGTAGGAGCATACGTTATTGCGTTTGTATTTTTAGCCTTGCACTTATTACACGGTTTTCAATCGGCATTCCAATCGATGGGAATGAATAATAAATATTCAAAATGGGTGAAAAATTTTGGTAAAGCGTATGCTATTATAATTCCATTGCTTTTCATTTTCATTGCAATTTTTCACCATTTTACTCATTAAATAATACAAAAATATGTCTGTATTAGATTCAAAAGTACCCGAAGGTCCTATTAAAGATAAATGGACTAAGTATAAAGATAAAATTGACCTAGTCAATCCTGCAAACAAGCGTAATATAGATATTATTGTAGTAGGTACAGGTTTAGCTGGAGGGTCTGCTGCAGCAACCTTAGCAGAGCAAGGTTATAATGTAAAAGCATATTGTTATCAAGATTCTCCTAGAAGAGCACACTCTATTGCTGCACAAGGAGGGATCAACGCTGCCAAAAATTATATGGGAGATGGAGATTCTAATTTCCGACTTTTTTACGATACGGTAAAAGGTGGAGATTATCGTTCTCGTGAAGCAAACGTACATCGTTTGGCAGAAGTTTCCGGAAATATCATTGATCAATGTGTGGCTCAAGGAGTGCCTTTTGCTAGAGATTATGGTGGTTTACTAGACAATCGTTCTTTTGGAGGAGTTTTGGTTTCGCGTACATTTTACGCAAAAGGACAAACAGGACAACAATTGTTGTTGGGAGCTTACTCTGCAATGAACAGACAAATAGCACGTGGTAAAATTGAAATGTTCAATCGCCATGAAAT
>MAAC01018389.1_pt1 | contig 13465 bp, 10 predicted proteins | sample 1115981 | NCBI WGS metagenome assembly MAAC01 (sample SAMN04961126, study PRJNA320927) | seawater metagenome | isolation source: sample BD02T64 sea water enriched with oil for 64 days | place: USA:Gulf of Mexico | collected 2013-07-27 | reverse complement strand
GCAGGATCGCCAGAATTTGGGGTTCACTATATCTCGTCTTCTTCATCAAAATCTCCTCAGTCATTCTTGCCGAGAAAATTCTACTTTCGCATCCCCTTAGTTCCGGGGGGGATTACCTTGGCGCTCGAGGCCAACGCTGCGACGCAGCTTTACCAGACCAGACATTCGTGCTCGGCGCGGCATTCAATATCCAAAGAAGTCCCCAATACGGGATTTGTCGCCGCTAGACGGCATGCTCACAACAGCCACTATACTAAGAAAATGCAACCGAGTAGATCCTTGATTTCAATGTCCGTTTTCGTGAGCGGTCATGAACTGAGATGGCACATCTTCGGCAAGGAATAGGGAGACTGTATCGGTTTTGTTAAGCGGATGAAGGCGAATATACCCAGACAGGACGATGCATCGGGGTCTATGATCCCGATCCGTTGCAGGACAATTTAGAATAGGTTCGATTGGAATTCATTGCTAACCTTTGGCCTTTCGCGGCAGGAAAATGCAAATTGTTGTGCCAATGCCGGATGCGCTGTCGATCGTCACATGGCCACCTGATTGTTGAGCAAAGCCGTAAACCATCGACAGTCCCAAACCGCTTCCTTCACCAACGCCCTTCGTCGTGAAAAACGGTTCAAATGCTTGGCGTCGCGTGGCTTCTGACATGCCCGTTCCGCTGTCTTTAACAGCCAAGGCAACATATTGTCCTGCCATAGCACCATCTACATTGCCTGTGTCCAAATCGGCATTCTGACAAGTGATGACTAGGGTTCCACCATCCGGCATGGCATCACGTGCATTCAAGGCCAAATTCAAACAGGCATTTTCGACCTGCCCAGGGTCAGCCAATGCCGCCCATAAATCGGGTTGGATGTTAGTTTTAACTTTTATCGCCTTAGTCAAAGTCCTGGACAACATGTCTGTCAGATCCAAGATCAAAGCTCCTACATCAATGGCTTTTGGCCGCAGAGGTTGCTGTCGTGAAAACGCCAATAGGCGTTGCGTCAGCTCTGCTCCGCGGCCGGTTGCTCTGATTATGGCGTCGATTAAATTTTGATGTTCCGGTGCAACATCTCCAAGCAATTCAGCGCTGCCCAGAATGACCGCCAAGAGGTTGTTAAAATCATGGGCAACACCACCGGTTAACTGCCCGACCGCCTCTAGTCTCTGCGATCGGTGCAGTCGTTCCTCAAGACGCTTTCGGTCCGTGATATCAACCAGAGATCCGTTTGACCGGACAGGATGACCTGACGAATCGGCTGTCATATGGCCTCGAACTTGAAACCATATATACTCTCCTGTTTGAGCGCGAAAACGTACTTCGTGTGCCAATTTCTGACGCGGACTTACAATATGCTTGTGTAGGGCCTCTGCAAAACCGGCGACATCGTCAGAATGGATGATCGAGGGCAAGGAACTGCTTATTATTGTTGTGAATGCGTCTGGGGAGTAACCTAACCTTTGAGCAAAACGTGGCGACAAAAAAGTCGAGCCAGACAATAAGTTCCAGTCCCAAATCGACATATGTTGCATTGCAAGCTGATAGCGCTCCTCGCTCTCGCGGAGCGCCCTTTCGTCTGACCGTTGACGAGTGACATCGACGCCAGTTGTTATCGTCTGCCCATCCACCAATTTCTGTTCACGTAAATCTGCTATAAGCCCATCAGTGCGAACTACTTCAAATATTCCGTGCGGATTTCTGTGATAAGCAATCCGTGCCGATGCCCAATTCTGTTCCCCGCCTTCAGGCAGTACTTTGTTGCCCGCCGTTGCGTTGGCAAAGTCTTCAAACTGAACGCCGATGTCAGACATTGGTCCCAGCCCGCTGTTCAGTTCTCGGAATAATCTGTTGGCGATCAATAGCCTGTCGTCCTGATCCCAAAGGGCAAACAATTCCTCAAGCCCTTCAACAGCCTGCGCTAAAACCTGATTTGCGGTTTCTGTGAATTTTGCCGCTTTCTTTTCCTCAGTGATATCGCGACCTGTACCCCGATAACCCAGAAACTCCCCTTTGGACGCAAAAATTGGAATACCCGAAGCTCGTACCCAGATCGTAGCACCGTCGATGACAGCCTCATATTCGAAATCTTTGAAGGGTTTATGCGTTGCCAAATCATCAAGGTGTCTTTGCCATTCTCGGCTATTGGTGACAGATCCTCCAAACTCTTCACGCTTTTTTCCAATCGCCTTATTTGGTGAGATAGGCGACGCGCCATGGCTTCCTTCTGAAAACCAAGTAAAGCGCAAATCATGGTCCATCTCCCAAAACCAGTCCGATCCGGCAGTGGCAAAACTTTCGAACCGTTTTTGGTTGTTTTCCAGTCGCGTTTTCCGGTTGATCGCAAGGGCAGTCAGAAAGGCCATTGCGAGGCTAAGCAGTCCGCCAAGAATAAGGACTGCCTCATCTTGGAAAGTGTCAAACGACGCAACCTGCATTTCGGTTGGCGCAATTATAATGGTCCACTCCCGTCCGTTCACTGAAACGATTGTAGAGGGTGACATCAATGTCGAATCAAAAGTTCCAACTGATGAGAAAAGTTCCTCTTCTTGGTCAAAGACTCTGATCTGATGGGTTCGGCCAATTTTTGCGCCAAGCGCGCTGCGGAACAATGGGCCCGCCCGAAATACTATATTAATAAATCCAGCGCCTTCGCCGTTCTTGACGATAGGGGAATAACCAACGAAACCGCGCCCCCCTTGCGCCAGATCGATTGGCGATGTTATTTGAATCTGACCTGTAGATTCTGCAGCGGCAAGTGCCTTAGCCGGGATGCGAAGGGCTCGGATCTCTAATCCCAATGCGCCTTCGTTACCTTTTTCTGGGGTGGTGATACGAACAATGCCTGTTGGATCAACCCAGTTAAGCGCCTGAAGGTCTTTGAATAATTTATGCACAACCTGCGCTTCAGCTCGAAATGCATCAAAATCTGGATTTGTGTCCGTGGTGAAATGTGAATGCAGCAGACGTCCCGCATGCAGCCGCGAAGAAATATGCGTTTCTAACCTAGTTGCAAAATTTGAAACCACCGTGAGCGTGTCGGCTGACAAACGTTCACTTTGAAGTGTTTTTGTTTCGCTCCAAATCAAAAATGTTGCCGCGAGAACCGATCCACCAACGACAAAAGGAAGCCCAGATTGGAACCATTTGATACGCTTTCCTGGCGCTGCTGTATTCGCCACCACTTTCTCCTGAGACAATTGGCACTACATCAGTTATCAACTTGAAAGGGCCACCAAGGGTTTCGTTTCTAGGCAATATATCATTGATTACACTGAGTTTGGAGTTGGACATCCCCGCTTAGGAACCTTTTAAAAGCTAGAGTATAGAGGGCCGGCGGTCCACCGGGACGTTAGGCACAGGCGCGGGTGGGCGTTTGGTCTACGTAGTGCGGTCATTCGTACAATTCGCTGCAAAGGTTCGAAAACTGTCCATCTCGACGAGTTTCTGCGGCAGAATTATTACTTGAAATGGCCTCCGGAGCCGTCTCCCGCACCGCAGGAATAGAACCCGCTACGTGCTTGTCTGAATGTCGGCTCCATGTGCTTTCGCATTCTTGGCTCGCATCCGCAGCGAATTCACTCTTCCCGCCCTTCGAGTTGGATGTCACACCGCGCACCATGGTCATAAATGGGCTGGAAGCAGCCGTTAGACGTAATTTACGCAAATGCCCGGTCAGGTCCGAAAGCACCCTAAGCGCTAGGTCGAATAAAGGTCTGTATAGCCCAAATTGTGTCTAGGTGAATGTCGTTCGCTGTGATGAATTCTGGCGGGAGAAACAAAAAATCCACCTTTTTTGAATCACCCCTCTTTATATCCACAAAAAGTGGATATTCCTTCACTTCCATAAAACGAGAGAAGAAGTCATGGCAACATTAGAATAAGCACGCATTCTAACACAGCAACAGACCGCCTCTGCGCATGAAATTCTGACCAACCCTGATCAGTTCTGCGATATCCCATCTCTTTGTCAGACGTCCTGGCAGATCATGAAAGCAGAGCGCGGCCAGACGGTGGACCTTGACAGCATTTGCCCCCTGCACACCAGTCCGAACCTATCAGCGACATCATTGCCCGTGTGCCCTGTTATGCCCTGTCCAAGGGCTACACGCTGCGCACCGAGCACCCCCTGCGGGCCACGGCCAAAGGCTAGGCCCACACTAGGTCGGAGCACCATCTCCCCGTCCCGGCCCTTTTCCCACATCAGCGGCGTGAGCGCCGCACAGGGGGCGCGTAAGCCACTCACTGACTTTGCCAGCGCGCCCTCCAACAAAGGAACCCACGTGGACGCCATGCCGGCACAATTTGAATTCAACCTTTGCACACCGGCAACTGGTGTACAGCCGCACCACGAAATGAGCACTGACGACACGACCACCACAAAACCATTTGGCCTGAGGGCAGCATGGCTGCACTTCGCAAACAAAAATGAAATCCGCTGACTGGCAAAGCTCCATATGCGCATTGAGCGCAAAAAAGCTGCCTTTGCTGTGTCTGTGGGCGAACGGCAGACCATCATGAGGCGCTGTATCCGCCGTATGCGCAGAGCTGGCGGAAAGCACTGATCTCTCTCCTTGGCCCATCACAAGGGGCCAGCGACAGAAACCAGGAGGACGACAATGGCTGACCGCATTATTCTTTTCAGCGCACCGATGGTTCAAGCCATCCTGCGCGAGATCCAAAATCCCGGCACAGGTAAGACGCAGACACGCCGGCTGATCACCAAGGAGGCCGCACAGGATGCCATTGAGGTATTCAGTCCCGGTTTTCTCACGCTCTGCGGCAACCGTGACCTGCTGCTCGTCAACGTAATCCCCGGCGACCGCCTGTGGGTCAAGGAAAATTGGCAGGCTTTGACCTATGGCGACTATCAGCCGACAAAATCACAGCCCTGCGACATTCGCTATGCGGCCACAGACCGCGAAGCGGATCTTGCCCCAGATATTCGTGGCTATCCTTGGCGCCCCTCTATCCACATGAACCGCTGGGCCTCGCGGCTGACGCTGGATGTGACCGACGTGCGGGTGCAGCGATGCAGGACATCAGCGAAGCGGATGCGGTAGCTGAAGGCATCACGTAGACCGAGCCGGGTTTGTTCGACTATCACAAACACGCAGAAATCAGGTTCACGTCCGCTAAGGCAGCCCTCAAAGACATATGGGACAGCCTGAACGGCACGCCTCGCAAGCCAGACGGCGCAAACATCAACTGGCAGGCAAACCCCTGGGTGGTGGCCGTCAACTTCCGACCGCACATCTGCAACATCGACCGAATGGAGTGTAAGTAGATGGCAATGCTCCGGCCTTTCACAGCTGAAACCCTTGCCCACCGGTGGGGTGTCAGTGCTACCACTATCCGCACACAGTGCAATGAGGTGAAGCTGCAGCACTTCCGCCTTGGTCGCCTATTCCGAATTCCAGCTGCAATCGTTGAGGAAGTTGAACAATGCCAGAGATCAGCATCGGACGTTTTCGAGGCGGATACTGCGTTTTCTGGCGCGAGGGCGGGGCGCGAAGACGTCATCAGCTTAAGGCACGTTCCCGAGCGGAAGCAGAACCAGAACCAGAAGCAATAGACGTCTACTGAAGCAAGACCCTCAACCAACGCCGTGAAAAATCAACGGTTACTGACATTTGGGAAGCTTGCCGGCTAGATCTCGGCGACAAGCCCACGGCCAAAACCATGAAGTACACCGGCAAGGCTGTGCTGGCCCACTTCGGAAGATATCGCCCCGATTAGATCGCTACCGCGCTTTGCCGCCGCTATGCTGAGAAACGCATGGCCCAAGATAAATTGCAGGGCACAATTCATACGGAATTGGGCCACCTGAGCAGCACCATGACATTCGCAGTCAAAGAAAGAATCATCGATCGCGCGCCCGAGATTGAACGCCCGGCCAAACCTACGCCGAAAGAGCGGTATCTGGAAAAAGAAGACGTTGCCGCGCTTATCGATGCGGCCTTGGCACCACACATAGCGCTGGCCATCCACCTACTGTTCGCCACCGCAGGCCGCGTTGGCGCAATTCTTGATCTAACATGGGATCGAGTAGTCTTTCAGCGCGGCGTAATCAACCTACGCCTGGATGACGCCAAAACCCGCAAAGGTCGCGCCATAGTGCCGATGAACTCAGGGGTCCGCGCCGCCCTGCAAACCGCCCACGACGCAGCCCTAACCGACTATGTAATCGAGTATGCAAGCGGACAGGTCAAAAACATCCGCAAAGGGTTTGTGGCAGCTTGCCGCCGCGCAGAGCTGGACAATGTTACCTTGCACACAATCCGCCACTCCAGCGCAGTCGCCATGGTATCCAACGGCGTCCCACTGGAAAAGGTGGCACAGTACCTCGGCCACTCAAACGTTGCGATCACCTACAAACCTATGCCAGGTTCGCCCCTGATCATCTGAAAGATGCCGCTGAAATCTTGGACTTCGTCCAGATCAGGAATGCTCGTTAAAGTGCATTAGGTTCAATGAACCGGGGCGCACTTTGTAAATACTAGCTAAGCCATTGAATAGATGGTGGGTAATAAGGGATTTGAACCCCTGACATCTTCGATGTGAACGAAGCGCTCTACCACTGAGCTAATCACCCGTGCGGCGGGTCTTACTCTCAGCCATCGTCGTCTGCAAGAGGGTCAGAAGCAGTTTCATCAGCTTGCATTGAATTTCCAGAAATGACCGTGCTCTGGCGGAGTTTACATATGATAATCCGCCCGTTGCTGCGCTCTACGCTTCGATTGATACGCAGTTTTCCCAGCGGTTGCAGGTTCAGTTCACGACCTCCACCGATGGCCTCACCAAGCACCGCTAGCATCGCTTCGACAACCGGCTTGGCGTCTTTCTTCTTAATGCCGGACCGCTCGACCACCAGATCGATAAGTTCCTTTTTACGCATCGGCAGATCTGCGGCCACGACATTGGGCTCAATGACCACCACCTCGGGTGTTGTAATTTCTGGTGAAGGCTCTGCAATGGCTGCAGCGGATGGTTTGGCTTTCGTTACCGGTCCAGCTTTGATGCCGGCACTGGTGGGTGTCTTGCGCGTGGTGGTTTTGGCTGTGCTGTTACGCTTTTTGATGCTCGTTGCCATGGTGTACCCCGTGGTTTGTGTGTCTGGTCCAAGGCTACGCGGGTTGAAAGCTAGTTGCCAGTTCAGCACCAGAAACAGGTCAAAATCGGCGCCGTTAACACTCATCAACAGCAAGTTGTTGCCAAAATGCGTACAATTTATAGCAAATCACCGGCTTACCGACAACTTGCCAGGCCGCGAGACCCGGCCAGAAACTATCGCTTGATGTCAGTTGACCGGCAATGTGTCGCGGCGGATCATGGTGCGTAGGGTGAAACTGGAGCGGGTGGAACGTATGCCCGGCACCCGCATCAATTGGTGCTCCAAAAAATGATCAAAACTGGTCAGATCACTGGCAACCACCCGCAGTAAAATATCGCGACTGCCGGTCATCAGGTAGCATTCCATCACCTCGTCAAACTGCCGCACTGCTCTCTCAAAGGCGCCAATGGCATCACTGATCTGATGCTCCAGTTCAACCGTCACAAAAATCGTCACCGGCAACCCCAGTTTGGCCTGATCCACCCGCGCCGAATATCCGGTGATCACCCCGGCATCCTCCAGCATCGCCACCCTCCGCGCACAGGGGGTCGGCGATAATCCAACCCGCTCGGACAGATCAGCCATTTTCTGCCGCCCATTCAGCTGCAACTCGGTGACAATCTTTTTATCAATGGCATCCATGAGATAATCCCTACTTGTCCCGCCCTTTATAGGGGAAATCTCCAAAATTTGCAAAATCTGCACGCCAATTTGGCGAAAACCCGCGTGCAAACTAGCTTATTAGGAGGCAACTGAGGAGCAAACCAAATGACTATCACTGCAGTGCCATCCAGCAGCCACGAAGAGATCTATAACATCCAGGACGCAGGCACCGGCCTGAACGGCTATATTGCCGTCCACTCCACCCTGCTTGGCCCCGCCGCCGGTGGGTTGCGGATGCGCCCCTATGCTAACGCTGTCGAGGCGCTGACCGACGTCAAACGGCTAAGCGAGGGCATGACCTACAAGAACGCCGCCGCTGGACTGCCGCTGGGGGGTGGTAAGGCGGTGATCATTGGCGATCCGGCCCACGATAAATCACCGGAAATGCTGCGCGCCTTTGGTCGTGGCATCGACGCCCTACAGGGCCGCTATTTCACGGCCGAGGACATGGGCATGAGCCCCAAGGACATGGCCCACCTTGCCGAAGCCACACCATTTGTTGCGGGGTTGTCAGATGGTAATTTTGCCAGTGGCGACCCCTCACCAATCACCGCGCGCGGTATATTCAACGCCGTCCGCACCGCACAAAAACACCATTGCGGCAGTGCCGAATTGGGCGGTGTGACGATCGCAGTTCAGGGATTGGGCAATGTCGGCTGGCATCTGTGCGACCTGTTGACGATGGCCGGGGCCAGCCTGATCGTCACCGACGTCGATACCGCACGAATTGCGAAAGCGGTGTCGGCGTTCAATGCCACCGCAGTCGAGACTGATCAGATCTATTCGGTTCAAGCTGACATCTTTGCCCCCTGCGCCATCGGCGGCATTCTCAATGCCACCACCATTCCACAGCTCAAAGTGGCAGTTGTGGCGGGTGGGGCCAACAACCAACTGGCCACCCGCCAAGACGGCGCCGCCCTGCATGGTCGCGGTATTCTTTACGCCCCCGATTTTGTCGCCAATGGCGGTGGTATCATCAACGTTGCAACCGAAATTCTGAAAATCTCAGATCGCGCGGATTTTGTAGATGAAAAGCTGATCGCCCTGGACATGACAATGCAGGCCATACTGCGCCAAGCCAAAGCCGAGAACACCTGCCCCGACGCCGTAGCCATTGCCACTGTACAAGCCAAGATGGCGCGCCTGGCAGCATGATCCAAAACCAATAAGGGCGGCCCTGTTGGGACCGCCCTTTGATTTCTCATGATCGCAGTGAGATCAGTGGGTCGTTGCCCCTGCCCCACCTTCAGGATGCCTTAGCGCGGCTCTGGCAGCAGCGGCTTCCTCTTCGGCCTCTTCATCCCACTCAATGGGCTCAGGCGCTCTGATCAGAGCATGCTTCAGCACTTCAGACACATGCGAAACGGGGATGATTTCCAGCCCTTCTTTCACATTATCCGGAATCTCTGGCAGATCCTTTTCGTTCTCCTGCGGGATCAGCACGGTCTTGATGCCACCGCGCAGCGCCGCCAGAAGTTTTTCCTTGAGACCACCGATGGGCAGCGCATTGCCCCGCAGAGTGACCTCGCCGGTCATCGCAATATCCTTGCGCACCGGGATCTGGGTCAACACGGAGACAATCGATGTAACCATAGCCAAACCGGCACTGGGGCCATCTTTGGGCGTTGCTGCCTCGGGCACGTGCACGTGAATGTCCAAGCGGTCAAAGCGCGGCGGTTTGACACCGATCTGAGGCGAGATCGAGCGCACATAAGACGCCGCAGCCTCAATTGACTCCTTCATCACGTCGCCCAGCTTCCCGGTGGTCTTCATCCGACCCCGGCCGGGCAGCCGCAGTGCCTCGATCGACAGCAGTTCACCGCCAACAGATGTATAGGCCAGCCCAGTAACCACCCCGATCTGGTCTTCCTGTTCAGCCAGACCATAGCTGAATTTCTCCACGCCAAGGAAATCGTTCAAATTGCCCCCCGTCACGGTGACACTCTCGGCTTCCTTTTTGATGATCTTGGTCAGCGATTTGCGCGCCACCTTAGCGATCTCACGCTCAAGATTTCGCACCCCGGCCTCGCGCGTGTAAACGCGGATGATTTTGGTCAACGCATCGTCGGTCAACTCAAACTCCTTGGTTTTCAAGCCATGGTTCTTGACCTGCTTTGACACCAGATGCTGCTTAGCAATCTCGCGCTTTTCGTCCTCGGTGTAGCCCGACAGCGGGATGATCTCCATCCGGTCCAACAACGGCCCCGGCATGTTGTAGCTGTTCGAAGTAGTCAGGAACATCACGTTTGAGAGGTCATATTCGACCTCCATATAGTGATCGACAAAGGTCGAGTTCTGCTCCGGATCCAGCACCTCCAACATCGCCGAAGCCGGATCGCCACGGAAATCCTGACCCATCTTGTCGATCTCATCGAGCAGGATCAGCGGATTGGTGGTTTTGGCCTTCTTCAGCGCCTGAATGATCTTGCCGGGCATGGACCCGATATAGGTCCGGCGGTGGCCACGGATCTCGGACTCGTCGCGAACCCCGCCCAGTGAAATGCGAATGAATTCACGTCCAGTGGCGCGTGCCACTGATTTACCCAGACTGGTTTTACCAACACCCGGAGGCCCAACAAGACAGAGGATCGGCCCCTTCAGCTTGGTCGAACGCTGCTGCACCGCAAGATACTCAACGATACGTTCCTTGACCTTCTCTAGGCCATAGTGATCATCATCAAGGATTTCCTGCGCTTTGCTCAAATCCTTCTTCACTCGGGATTTAGTGCCCCATGGGATCGACAGCATCCAGTCGAGGTAGTTGCGCACAACCGTGGCCTCAGCCGACATCGGCGACATGTTCTTCAGCTTCTTCAGCTCGCCTTCGGCCTTTTCCAAAGCCTCTTTGCTCAGCTTGGTGGCCTTAATCTTGGCCTCCAGCTCGGCCAACTCACCCTCGCCCTCTTCGCCGTCACCCAGCTCACGCTGGATCGCCTTCATTTGTTCGTTCAGGTAATATTCACGCTGGGTCTTCTCCATCTGAGATTTAACCCTGGTCTTGATCTTCTTCTCGACCTGCAGCACCGACATCTCACCCTGCATCAGGCCATAGACCTTCTCCAGTCGCTCGGACACCGACAGGGTTTCCAGCAGGTCCTGCTTTTGCTCGACCTCAATGCCAAGATGCCCGGCAACCAGATCGCCCAATTTGGCCGGCTCCGCCGACTCGCCCACTGCAGACAATGCCTCTTCGGGGATGTTCTTGCGGACCTTGGCATAGCGTTCGAACTCATCGCCGACAGTGCGCAACAATGCCTCGGTGGTGGTAACGTCGCCCGGAATCTCGATCAGATATTCAGCACGGGCTTCAAAGAAATTATCGTTCTCCAGATATTCAGTAATGCGCACCCGAGCATGGCCCTCGACCAGCACTTTGACAGTGCCATCCGGCAACTTCAGCAGTTGCAAAACATTGGCCAGAACACCCACAGTATAGATGCCATCGGCTTCGGGATCATCCTCGGCCGGGTCAACCTGACTGCTCAGCAAAATCTGCTTGTCGTCAGCCATCACCTCTTCCAAGGCGCGCACCGACTTTTCCCGGCCCACAAACAGCGGCACGATCATATGGGGAAACACCACGATGTCGCGCAACGGCAGTACAGGATAGGAAGAATTGAGAGGCTCTTGCATAATCGGTCCTTACTTTTGGCAAGACGATCCGGTCCCGAATTTCGGCAACCTTGGTTCGTCTCCTCGTTGGATCTGTTAATCTGGGGCAGCAAAGGTTGGTTTTCAACCCGCAAGCTGTCAAGTTGCCGCATAGTTTGCCTTCAGCCGCGCGCGACCACAAGACTTCAAATGCAGTCAGGGTGACCAAAACCATAATAATTGAGCGTTCCGGCCTACTCGCCCGTCAATGTTTCTTTTTGCATAAAGTACTCCCGCCGGAGGCGCCGAATAAAGCCTCCAGCCGAAACGCCCGCGTCTCAAAGTGGCTCAATATCCCCTTGCGCCCGACCCGCATGGAAATCACTCTGCCATGTTGAAAATACTCCCGCCGCAATCGCCTCGCGCATGCCTGCCATAATATCCTGAAAATACTGGAGGTTGTGCCAAGTCAGCAGCATACCGCTGATCATCTCGTTGCTGCGAAACACATGGCTCAAATAGGCCCGCGAGTAATTGCGGCAGGCTGGGCAAGAACAATTTTCATCCAACGGGCGCGGGTCATCGATGTGTCGGGCATTCTTGATGTTGACCACCCCCTGGCGGGTATAGACCTGCCCTGTCCGACCTGACCTGGACGGCAACACACAGTCCATCATGTCAATGCCACGCGCCACCGCGCCAACGATATCATCAGGCTTGCCCACGCCCATCAGGTATCTCGGTTTATCCTCGGGCAGCATATCCGGCGCATAGTCCAGCACGCCGAACATCGCCTCCTGACCTTCTCCAACGGCTAAGCCGCCCACCGCATAGCCATCAAACCCAATCTCGCGCAGTTTCTCAGCGCTTTCGGCGCGCAACTCTTGCGTCACACCACCCTGCTGAATGCCAAACAACGCATGGCCGGGCCGGTCGCCAAAAGCATCGCGCGAGCGAGCAGCCCACCGCATCGACATCCGCATGCTCTCCGCCACCTGAGCATCCGTTGCAGGCAATGCCGGGCATTCGTCGAAACACATAACAATATCGCTGCCCAACAACCGTTGGATCTCCATCGACCGTTCCGGGGTAATCTCGTGCTTGGACCCATCGACGTGACTTTTGAAGGTCACCCCATGCTCGGTCAGCTTGCGCAGCCCCGCCAGCGACATCACCTGAAACCCACCTGAGTCGGTCAGAATGGGGCGTTCCCAATTCATGAACTTGTGCAGTCCCCCCAAACGATCAATCCGTTCAGCCGTGGGGCGCAGCATCAAATGATAGGTATTGCCAAGCAAGATGTCGGCCCCGGTCGCGCGCACGCTTTCCGGCATCATCGCCTTAACCGTCGCCGCGGTGCCAACCGGCATAAAGGCCGGCGTACGGATCTCACCACGCGGTGTCGAAATCACCCCAGTCCGGGCTTTGCCATCGCTGGCCTGCAGATCAAATGTGACTTTCGGCGACATCGGTATATCCTCATCCTAACTACAGGGCAGCGCAACTTGGCGCATTTGCCTGATCGCGGCGGATTTGGCAAGCCTCATCCCATCTTGCCACAAACCGTCCCAAGGCCCATACATGGGTTGAAATAGGGGGATTTGCCTCCATATGTATACCATAGTACACAAACATTGAGGTCCAGCATGTCCGAAGACCAGATTATTCGATTAATTTCACAGAACCTCCTTTACCTGCTTGGTGCGATCTTCCTGATCATTGTGATCCTGAAAGGCGTCCGCATCGTCCCGCAGTCCGAGAAGTTCGTCGTTGAACGATTTGGCCGTCTACACGCGGTGCTTGGCCCAGGCATCAACTTTGTCATTCCCTTTCTTGATGCGGTTGCGCACAAGATTTCGATTCTAGAGCGGCAACTGCCCTCTGCCAGCCAGGATGCGATCACCAAGGACAACGTCTTGGTGCAGGTCGAAACCTCGGTGTTCTACCGCATCATCGAGCCGGAAAAAACCGTTTACCGGATCCGCGACGTCGACGCTGCCATTGCCACCACAGTGGCAGGGATCGTGCGTGCCGAGATCGGCAAAATGGACCTGGACGAAGTGCAATCCAACCGCGACCAACTGATCCGCACAATCAAAGTTGCG
>MAAC01008204.1_pt1 | contig 13473 bp, 14 predicted proteins | sample 1115981 | NCBI WGS metagenome assembly MAAC01 (sample SAMN04961126, study PRJNA320927) | seawater metagenome | isolation source: sample BD02T64 sea water enriched with oil for 64 days | place: USA:Gulf of Mexico | collected 2013-07-27 | reverse complement strand
TAAAAGAATCCATTATCAACAACTGGACCAATGGTGACTTGCGCTGTTGGATAAAGCTGCTTAACCGCTTGCGCCAATAAATGCGCTGTAGAATGACGAATAACGTCCACGCCCTCATCGTCCCTCGCAGTAACGATTGCAAGTGTTGAATCATTTTCAATAATAAATGACGCGTCGACTAATACATCATTAACTTTGCCGGCAAGTGTTGCCTTTGCAAGCCCCGCACCAATATCTGCTGCCACCGCAAGCACGCTAATGGCTTGTGAAAACTCACGCTGACTTCCATCGGGTAATGTAATGACTGGCACGTTGAAACCTTAAGTATATATTGAGGGGTAATAAAATTATGTATTTAGAAATTGGTAGGCACGAGTGGATTCGAACCACCGACCTCACCCATGTCAAGGGTGCGCTCTAACCAACTGAGCTACGCGCCTGCAAAATCAATTTCATAAAGACCGCGCATTGTACTTTAAAGTGACCACGTTAGTGAAGTCATCAAGCTGTTTTTTTATACAATTACGCGCCTAAAATGGATATATCCTGTAATTCATGTATCTCATCGCGTACTTTCGCCGCTTCTTCAAATTCCAAGTCACGTGAATGTTGGTACATTTTTGCCTCCAACTGCTTGATACTTTTAGCCACTTGCGCCGGCGACATGGCTTGATATTTAGCCGCCTGTTCAGCCACTTTCTTCATTGCGCCGCGTTGGCTGCGCTTAGAACCTTCCATAATATCAGTTACTTTTTTAACGATACCCTTCGGTGTGACGCCATTTTTTGTATTATAAGCCTGCTGTGTTGCTCGACGACGACTCGTTTCGTCCATTGCTCGTCGCATGGAACCGGTGATTTTATCCGCATACAAAATGGCCATGCCTTTTACGTTACGCGCCGCGCGCCCCATTGTTTGAATCATAGACACTTCTGAGCGCAAAAAACCTTCCTTATCAGCATCTAGAATAGCCACCAACGACACTTCTGGAATATCCAAACCTTCACGTAATAAGTTAATACCAATCAACACATCAAACACACCTAAGCGCAGGTCGCGAATAATCTCTACTCGCTCAACCGTTTCAATATCCGAGTGCAAATAACGCACCTTAACGCCGTGCTCCATTAGATAATCCGTTAAGTCTTCAGACATTCGCTTGGTCAGCGTCGTCACCAACACACGTTCTTCAAGCTTCACCCGTTGGTTTATTTCCGACAGCAGATCATCCACTTGCGTGGTCGCGGGGCGAACTTCAATAACCGGATCAAGCAAACCCGTTGGCCTCACCACTTGCTCAACCACCGCACCTGAACGTTCAGTTTCATATTTTGCAGGCGTCGCTGAAATAAAGACCGTTTGCGGCGCTTTAGCCTCAAACTCTTCAAAACGCATTGGCCTATTATCTAACGCCGACGGCAACCTAAAACCATACTCAACCAGGGTTTCTTTTCTTGACCTATCGCCTTTATACATGGCACCCACTTGAGGCACAGTGACGTGCGATTCATCGATAAATAACAAGGCGTTGTCTGGCAGGTAATCAAATAAAGTCGGCGGCGCATCACCGGGATTTCGACCCGACAAATAGCGCGAATAATTTTCAATACCGGAGCAATAGCCAATTTCGCGCATCATTTCAATATCAAACTTTGTACGCTCTTCCAAGCGTTGCGCCTCCACTAACTTATTTAATGATCGCAGTTGTTCCAACCGAGTCGACAGCTCTAACTTTATTTTATCAATGGACTCTAAAATGGTTTCTCGTGGTGTCACGTAATGAGAAATAGGAAAAATGGTATAGCGTGGAATACGCCGAACAATTTCACCCGTCAGCGGGTCGAATAGCGACAAGCGCTCAATTTCATCATCAAACAACTCTACGCGTATCGCATCCTGATCCGATTCTGCAGGGAAAATATCAATCACATCCCCCCGCACACGGTATGTGGCGCGAAGCAATTCAAGGTCGTTTCGCTTGTACTGCATTTCGGTTAGTTGCCGAATAATGTCACGCTGACTGATGCTCTCGCCACGTGACAAATGTAAAATCATACTAAAATATAACTCGGGATCACCCAAGCCGTAGATACATGACACACTGGCGACAATAATCGCATCATCACGCTCCATCAGCGCTTTAGTCGCCGAGAGGCGCATTTGTTGGATATGCTCGTTCAGCGATGCATCCTTATCTATAAATGTATCCGATGCAGGCATATACGCCTCTGGCTGATAATAATCGTAATACGACACAAAATATTCAACCGCATTGTCTGGCAAAAACTCTTTCAATTCGCCGTACAACTGCGCCGCTAACGTCTTATTGTGAACCAGCACCAATGCAGGCCGCTGTAATTGTGCAATCGTATGCACCATCGTGAACGTTTTACCTGAACCTGTCACACCCAATAATGTTTGATGCGCCTCACCATTTTCTATCCCTTCAACTAGCGCTTTTATCGCCTTCGGTTGATCACCAGCAGGTTTAAAAGGCGAATGAATGTCAAATTTTTTATTCATAGGGATTCTGTGTGGACGAGGCATCTAGTAGAATGCTTAGTCTGAGTGCATGCAATCGTTAATTTTATTCTAAAACGTCGAGCAACACCCCTTTTAGCTGAACTTTATTGATAGAGAAAGATAAACCAATGAGTATTAAATTGTCACAACGCGTTCAACGCATTAAACCCTCCCCTACTTTGGCTGTTACAGCACGCGCTGCTTCATTACGCGCCGCAGGACAAGACATTATTGGCCTTGGTGCAGGCGAGCCAGATTTTGATACCCCTGAGCACATTAAACAAGCTGCTAGGGACGCCATTAACGCCGGTAAAACAAAATATACGGCTGTTGACGGCACGGTTGAACTTAAAAATGCCATTATCGACAAGCTTAAACGCGACAATGGACTTGACTATCAAGCCGATCAAGTTCTTGTTTCTTGCGGCGGCAAACAAAGCTTCTTCAACTTAGCCCAAGCTTTATTGGACGACGGTGACGAAGTCATCATCCCAGCTCCTTACTGGGTATCGTATCCTGACATGAGCTTACTAGCAGGCGGCGTACCCGTTATTGTTCAAGCTGGGCAGGATCAAGCCTTTAAAATCACACCTCAGCAACTGGAAGCGGCGATCACAGAAAAAACCAAGTTGGTTGTTATCAATAGCCCTTCTAACCCAAGCGGCAAAGCCTACAGCAACGATGAGTTAGCAGCCTTAGGTGCGGTGCTTTTAAAGCACCCTAATATTTTAGTGGCTACCGACGACATGTACGAGCATATCCTTTGGTGCGACGAACCATTCAGCAATATCGTTATGGCTTGCCCAAAACTATACGATCAAAGCATCGTACTGAACGGCGTTTCTAAAGCTTACTCCATGACAGGTTGGCGCATTGGCTACGCAGCAGGGCCAGTCGACTTGATTAAAGCGATGAAAAAGATTCAGTCGCAAAGCACATCAAATCCAACCTCTATTTCACAGTACGCAGCGCAGGCCGCCTTAGAAGGCGACCAATCCTGCATAAGCGAAATGCTTGTCTCGTTTAAAGAACGCCACGACTACGTTGTAGAACAGCTAAACCTGATCGACGGCATCAGCTGTATTTCGTCAGACGGCACGTTCTACTGCTTTCCAGACTTTAACCCCATTCTTAATCGTATGGACAACATTAATAACGATGTTGATTTGGCCGAATATATATTAGAAAAAGCAGGCGTCGCCTTAGTCCCCGGCTCCGCATTTGGGCTCGACGGCCACATGAGAATATCCATCGCAACCAGCATGGATAACTTAGTTAATGCCATTAAAAGAATCGCCAATTTATTAAACCAAAATTAAATGCAATTGATAGATAGCAGATTAGCTATTGACCAACACGGCCTTGTTTCGTAAGATACGCGGCCTGAACAATTCCTCTGTAGCTCAGTTGGTAGAGCAAATGACTGTTAATCATTGGGTCACTGGTTCGAATCCAGTCGGAGGAGCCATATATCAAAGCCTTAGCATCGAAAGACGCTAAGGCTTTTTTATTGGGGGCTACTCAGGGGCTACTTTTAAACCACCCCAGCCAGTGTAGCGCGACACATGAATAGTGACGGTTCAGCGATTTTTGCCACTTGAATAGTGACGCTGGTTTTCCAGATCATTCTTACATTCAATCTATCTTCAAACGTTTACTGGGTTGCTCTGCTTTTTCTAGTTGTTCGTACCTTTTTGTTACCAACTGATGAAGTAGTTTTTTGATTGCATGCTCAAGTTGGCTAGCAGCTTCTTGTGAAATACCTTGCACATAACCTGACCGATGGCCATATGAGTGTTCTGGTAATAGCAGGTTTCTAGCGAGCACTTGCACACTGCCATCTATATACCCTTCTATATAAGTACGGTGCTCATTGAGCACCTGATCAGCTTCAACACCACGACAATCCCAATGTAAGTCATAGTACTTACCATTCTGGACATAATAGACATGTGGCAATGCGTCGGTTAATGAGTAATCCATATGTCACCTATCTATATTAAAGAAGTACCATTTAACATGATTACCAGTTCCAGTTCCAAATCAAAAGCTCATGGGCTTGTTTTTTATTGTGACTACAACCTACCGTATAGTTGATTTTTAGGCGCTTATTTAAAAGCCCTTTAAAGGTGTTTTGAATGACTTCATGATCGTTAATACTGATCAACATTTTGCCTTTAATTGTTCGAGCAAGTTGAGCCATTTTTTTATATTGCTCGGGGCCAAAACCTACCCCATAACCTGCGGTTTCATAGATACGGTAGATCGAGGTGAAAGAAGGTGTGTTCTCAGTCGTGCTTTTTGATGACTCTCACCCAACCTATGTTCTCTATATTGACTCTAGCTAAACGTAGGCGAGCGTGTCAGGTTGCTTTTTCTTTTCCCAGCAATATACCTAACGACGACTAATTGCCCGTTTAAACTGCCTTACAAACTCTTCTAAGTCATGCTAGTTGAGTACTTCAACCTTTGCAGGGTCTTTTTTATAGAACAACGCAGCACCGCCAGCGAACACTTCTACATAACAGGTATGCTCAGGAAAGAGCAGTAAAATTTCTTTTGCTAGAAAGGTAGTCAATATTGCTATACATACTGTTGCCAAAGCCGTCACCCACGCTGAAAGAGTATCGACTGATAATGTAAGACCTCTTTGTAAGCTTCGGCCAACTAATAAGCCAACGAGGAAAAATATAACAAGCACTATCAGTGCCCTTAAAGTACCGAGTACCAATCTTTCATGTACGTGCCCCACCCTTGTTAGCCGAGTTTCGATTAAATTCTATAGTAAGGGTTCTCACTACTCAGTTTCACATTGCACAAGTTATTCAACCTGCTTAGCTCATCAATTAAAGGCTGGATTTCCATTTTCTTAGGCCCTTCCCGCTCTTCAGTAACAAACAACGATTCGGCCAAAATAAAGACCCTACGAACAACCCACCTATCAAGAGATAAATAAGCAAAGTCTTTTTCTGATTCGAATATGCTTTCCAATATTCCTTTGTGGCCAGCATCCAACCAGTTATCCATTCTTTCATCAAGATGCTCTACAGCATTTCTAGCATCTCTATTGTTTAGAGCACTGGTATTACATGTTTTTAAATGCGCACTAAACTCATTGGCGCGGCCTTTTGCACGCCTGTTACCGCTTGGAGCAAATAGCAACTTAGAAACCATTCCAAAATGTGACAAAAAACTTTGGAAATATATCCATGCTTCCCTATATTGCCGAGTATGGGGGTTATCAACGACATTCCTAAACGTTTGATAATTCGACAACGCTAATTGCGTATGAATGTATGTTTCTTCCGTGTAAATATGTAGCTGTTCTGGTGTCATATTTTATAGGACTAACGTAGCACTTTTCAGCTCGTTTGTAGCGCTGCAAAAATTTATTTATGGGCTCTGCGCTTGTTATACAAAGTTTCCAACTATGCTACATATGCCCTTTATGTATACTGAAGAAAACATCATTTTTCTTGTCAAGTAATCCTAAATCAAGACTGTCCATCCGCCATTCAAAATTGTACTTCTCTGGATGTGGCAACCCACCTTGATCATAAAGGCTGTTTATGAAGTCTCTTTCATCAAGCATGGGCTCATTATTTCTAATAATCTGAGCGTAATAATCACTCATTCTAATTAAATACACTGGGTGTCCAGAAGTCATTATTGGATTAGTCATATATACCGCGCCGGGAACCATCCCTAAAGTCACATGCTTTTCATGTAACGTCCACATCCGCTCTCTTTCACCTGTAAAGCAGCCATCGACATCTATAGGTTCAAAAACACTATGGTCAAAAATCCCCATAGCACGGAAGGTATCACGTGATACAAAAGCAAATAGAACATTGTCTGTTCTTTTCGATAACCCAGTAATTTGAACATTCATATTTAAATGAAAATGATAGAATCCTTTCGTGTTAAGCAGTTGGTCTTTGTCCTCCCACGAATCCACCTCCCCATTTTTGATTCGCTGCGACGGTGTGTATCCATTCTTATGAGCTTTTTGAGAATGGTAGGGATAAATATCATCTCCATTTTTAACTTTTTCTAATAGATCATTTATTGCATGTTTCAATAGCTTCCATCGTTTATCAGAGGTTACCTCAGGAGCTATCTCAACCTTCCTAGGACGAGGCGGAACAATTCTTGTTTTCCAATGCAAGTAATGTATCAAGACACTATTTAAGTCCTGACGCTCTAAGTCTTTAAGTGTTGTTTTGTCATTAGGAAAGAATGGCAACTCCTTTATCAGATTTGCTTTAAGCTTTCTTATTCTCTTTGAATCATCCACAAACTCACCCGCGCAACTTTAAGCCCGCACCAATAATTGGACTGATAGCAATTTCAGACACCAGATCATGCCTTCCTTTTTAGCATCCAGTGGCCTTGCCCTCATACATGTATTGGTAAGACTTGTACCCATGCTTATCTGCCTTGCTATGGCCTCTTTCACGCGCCTTTGCTTTCCAATACTTGGATTTCGCTTTATTGTATTTACAATCTACCTTGTTAGTTTTTAGCATGCCTTTTTGTTGTTGCGCACTGTTAATCTGAGCATCATTCAATATTTCAGCTCGCCTTTCCGCTCTTTCTTGCCGGTTAATTTGGCGCTCTCTATCCTGCTCCACCCTTAACTGCCTAAGCGCTTTCTCCGCATTACTTAATCCGGCAGTGGGAGTGACGTAGTCTTGGGTTATTTTAGTTCTCTGGCTAATTTCTTTGTCTTCAGCAATCAAGCCAGCTTCGGGCTGATCACCTTTGCAGCGCATATTTGAAAAAACTGTTTTCCCTGAAGAGTCTTTGCATTTATATATTTTTGCGCTGATTGCGCTTTGCGAAACAGCAACAATAACAATAATGCTTAAATATTTTAAAAATTTCACAACGCCACTCCTTTAGCTTGCTTTACTTGACAATTAATCAATGCCATTTGAATCCCTCTCCTAAAAGTCCTAAGCTTGAATATAAACCAAGCATTTAATAGCGTCAATTTAATAGAACTAAGACTCTCTTTTCGCCCCTTATGCTCATCCCTGTTACTTGGCTGCTTAAAGGGTTACGTTTGAAACGCAACTCCTTGAAACACTGCCAAGCCTAACTTTTCAAAGTTACTTATCTATTAGCCCATAGCAACTAAATCATTCTTAGCATCCGCCGCCATTTCCGCCCAATCATCAGCAAGATACATTCCCATTCCCGCAAGTTTAAAGGCTTCGGAATGCTCATCACTTACTTTTCTAATTGCGCTGAATAGCGACCCTAAGTCACTTATAGAAGCATGTTGAACAGTTGCCATATTGACAGCTTCATTAATTACCGTTTCAGTTGAAATATTTGCTGTATCTTTACTCATGATTTTATCCTCGTTTGTTTAATTAAATAATTTTCCACTACCCGTTGATACTAAACTGCTGACCACCCACTTGAAGAGAACAAATACCCTCTATCGGAATGGATCGGTAACCCTTAGCCTCCATATCAAAGACTGTAAGTAGTTTTTTAGCTTTGGCACTGTATGCCTTGCCACCGCCTTTAAGGTGTTTTGTGACACCTAATCTACAGCGCATTTTTCTTAGCTCTCCTGTGCTGCGCTTGATGAATTCAACATGAAATATCTTTCCATCAGATACCAACTTTTTTAAGTTATTCAATGTAAAGCCTTTTGTTGCTGTGGGTGCTGTATTAGTTTTTTCTTCTACAACCTCTGGCTTCTCACCTTTGCCATTAATGTAATGACAATACGCAACATATAGACCTTTAAGTATTCCTGATTGTTCGGCAATAGTCGCTAAGCGCCTACTGTTCTCGCTTCCTTTTTTATAGCTCCTATGATCATCAGAATAACCATAGTTCCAGTCGTGAGCATCTAGCTCCACAAGAAAGTCATTTGCTGTAATGTTAGAATCGTTATTAGTCATTTCTCAATCTCCATTGATTGGGTTTTGGTTAGGGTTTACCTTGTGTTGGTAGCACTTGGTAAGCTCGTCTCTTTAAGAGATAAATATATTATATCTATCTCAATCATTAAATCAAGCGTTATTTGTATAATGTATTCATTTACATTATATTTATATCTTTATAAGAATATAGGATATTCATTAAGATGAATTACATACAATGTAAAATGGCGCGAGCAGGGCTAGGTTGGTCGGTAAAAAAACTAGGAGAAATAGCTAATGTAACCCCCAACACCGTTAGCCGATATGAGAACAATAAAGACGCCTACACCAGCACCGCTAACAAGTTACGAAAAGCTTTAGAATCGAGCAATAGAGTTCGATTTGAAGGTGAAAATGGGGTTTTCGTTGAGTTCAGCGACTAAGTAGCAATAAATCATAAACTTGAGCAAGTCAGATGCGATGTCTGCCCGTTGCGGCTCACTGAGTTGCATTCATCACCCGCTCATAAATTTTCTCTTGTATGCTTTTCTCACCAGCGACTAGCGTCTGCGTCGTTTGGCTAACCTGAGTTGGCTTAGAGTGCCGCTCATTAACGCCCAGCGTAATGCTGGCCTTGTCAATTAAGTCCTGAGCGTTTTTGTGATCGAGCATACTTAGCTCTTCGTGATTTTTTAATTTTTCACCAACTCCAACTAAGTTAGTTTCAGTCATCGTGTGGATAATCTGTTTGTGCGCTGCAAGCTTGTTCACTTCTTTTGTCACAAGCATCTGTTCTGTGACAGGCAATGTGACAAAACTAACCTTATCGCTTGCCATGCTTGAGATTAGCTGTGACACATCACCCTTTGAAACACCTCTTTTCTTAGCCTCCCGGTCTATCTTTCTGTAGTTCACGCCCGTTTGCTTTTCACACTCACGGAGGCTTTCACCTGATCGGAATAATGCAATAGCTCTATCAAGGTCTAAGTCCTTACTCATACCTAACACCCCGTTGACTATCCTTCACACCTTTCTTGAAGAGACTTGTATAACTCCCTAAATAAACCAGAGCGCCTAGATTTCTTTTCAAGTATTTAGACTTGGTTTTCTTGAATAACATCGCCAACTAAAATATTGCCTTCTAAATCAAAATCAACTGTAGAGAATGCGTACATTTAAAACCCCGCGTTAGCTAGGAATAAGTCTTTATCAGCCGCCACTTTCACCTGTATGCGCTGTAAAATTTTGAACATAAACGCCTCAAGTTCAGGCTCAAGGCCACCCGCCTCAATAGTAATAAGTGACTCGCCATTATTTAGCGCCTCAGTTTGCGCGTTCATCTGGTCAATTTGTGCTTGGATAAGCTCTGCTTGAAGCTCAAGCTCTTGGTCTAAACGGTCTTCCTGACGTTCAATAATATCTTCAATAGCTCGCTGTTCCTTTCTGCCTGTTTCAGGATCAGCAAAAATACCGGCCAGCGTGCCGATTGATTCGGAAATGGCCGCCGCAACAGTAGCAACGCTCTCAAGCGCCGCCGCATATTTTTTAGCATCGGCTTCAACTTGAGCTATATTGAATTCAGTGGCAAATTCAATCGTTTTTATGCGTTCATTAGATGCGATATTCTCCATTTCAACGGCAAACCTAAGCATTGCCTCCTTAGCCTTATCTGTTTCTTCGGCTAAGTCTTTAGTCTTATCTTTTTGCGTATCTAAAACGCCGCCATAGCCGGTAAATACTTTCTGGCCATCTTTGAACTCAAGCAGCATCCCTTTTTCAGCGGCTTCTAATATTTCAATTTTTTGAGCTAAATCATCAGTCGCCCTTACTGAATTTTGCACGCCTATAGGCAGGTTGCTCATTACCTTTTCAAACTCAGCAAACGACGGGTTAACCAGTTTAAGCGTCTCAGCTAGCACCTTTTCAACATCATTAAGCTCTTTAGTAGCTGCAACTAGCTCACCAGTTTTTGAAACCGGAATATTAATAGCATTGCCGTTATCATCAAGCGCCTTGTTTACTTCAGCAAGGGACTTTGAAACCTTATCGAGTATTTCTAGGTTTAGCGCCTCATCAGCTAATTTGGCGGCTTCTTTTGCGGCTGCTTCTAACTTTGGAGCGGTTTTCGCTGACTCGTCACCGACCCCCTTCATGGACGATTCTATTTTTTCACCACTGCCCAATATGCCATCGGCAAGTTCCGACCAGCCTTCACGCGCTTCACGTGAGTTTCTTATTAGGTCGTCTTTAAGCCCTTCTGAAGTAGCAGCCCATTTGTTAGCGTTAGCTAGGAACTCGTCGCTAGTCTCTCCAAAAGTGACTTTGGATAATGCAAGGTTAGCCCCCTCAAGGAACTCTGATAGGGCTATACCTACAAGATTAAGTGAAATCTGTATGCTGTTTAGGGCTATTTTTGCAGCCCCAGACATTACATTAAATACTTGCGATATGTCTGCCTCAGACTCCTTAATTAAAATTAAAAAGCCACCTATAGCCGTACCAAAACCATTCAAAAGCGTTAAAGCACCTAATAGATTGCCGGTTGCCTCTGAACTTGCTGAACTGGTGGTGGCTAACTCCTTAGCCGCTTGCCCTATAAGCGCAAAAATTGGCTGGAACTCGCTAATTATCCCTTTCGTGACGTTAACAAAAACACCCATGATATTAACCGCTTGCTGTAAAGCTTTAGCTAAATCTTCAGGCTTGGTTAAATCCAAGTCATCACCGAATAACCCGTCAAAAACTGTGGCTATTTCTTCACCTAGCGCACCAAACGAGTCAATAAGCGGCTTAAAATCAACCTGCGCCATTGCTTCAGGTAGCGCGGTTGCAACGCCTTCTAGCGTTTCGGTGAAGCGGCTAACAAATTCATCGACCGCATCATAAACTGGTTGGAATTCTGGCGCTTCAACAGAAACTCCAACGCTTTTAAATATATCTGCAATGGCAGCAACAGCATCTTTATATTCATCAAGAAGCGGAATACCTGCGTCAATAAATGTAGCTTTAATATTATTTAGTAAATTCTGGTTGACGCGATCAAAGTCCTGCGCCATTTGCTCATAGTTACGAGCTACCGTGCCCGTTTTAGTGGCCATTGCTTCGAGCGTGGTATTAAAAACACCAGCCTTATCATTAGCCAGAACCATTGCGCCCTTCGCTGCTTCGGTAGAGGTGAATAAATTAAAGAATTTATCAGCGCTGCCACCTGTAGCAGTTGCTAGTTGCTGGGTTATCTCATGTAATGAATTGCTTTCAAGGGACATGCCGCCAAGCGATGCTTTTAAATCATCAGACGGCTTCAATAGCTCCTTAAACAAAGCATTTAACAACGTCATTGACTCATTAGTATTGATACCTGCCGTTGTAAGACCAGCAATAGCCGCTCCTAACGTTTCGATTGGTATGTCCGCAGCAGCCGCGCTTGAAAGAACCCTACCCATTGCGCCAGCTAGGGCATCCATATTCGTATCGCCATTCTGAACGGTCACAAACAAAGCGTCACTGAAGCGCTCGGCCTCACTTGCCTCAGCACCGTAAGCGTTCATTGTTCTAGACAGGGTTGCTGTAGCTGTCTCAAGCCCCGTGGCACCGGCAATCGCTAGTTTCTCAGCCTCAGCTAATGCAATCGTTACTTCTGTCCACTCTGTGCCGGTAGAAATGGCAATATAAGTCGCGTTATTAATGTCCGCGATACTGCTCGTTGAGTTTCTTGAATACTCAAGAATATTATCGCTCAATAAACTGACTTGTTCTGACGTGCCATTAAACAACGAGCCTATTTCACTAATTGAACCTTGAAACTCACCGGCCTGATTAATAGCGACAGCGGTCATCGCCACTCCAACAGTGGCAATGGCTACTTCAGCTTTTAATAGGCTTTCAGTAAAATTAGCGCCCGTTTGCGCTACCGATTGAATCTTCTTGTCAAACGTATCATACCCATCAAGCGCCGAATTAATGCCGCTCTTCGTTTGGTCAACCGCCCCAAACACTACTTCGATGGTCTTGTTTATGTCCGCCATAATCTTTTCCTCATTATTAATTTAAATCTGCTTAAACCTAAAAATATCACCCACTGAAACAGGCGCTCTTAAAACTATTCATCTACCTTTATTACGCCATCTTTCACTAACATTTTTATTCGATTTGATTCTCAAGCTTGAAGCACTTAGTTCTATCAGCTATTGCCTTTGCGCTCTCATTTGCAACAAACATACCGACTGATGCCAACCGCCTCAGCCCCTCATCGTTGTGAGCAGCGGCTCTAATAGCATCAAATAGCTCACCCAACTCTGCTATGGCTTCATGGCCATCTACTGCGATACCAACGGCCTCATCAAACGATTCTTTAACATCTTCTATTTTCAATACTGCTTTATTCATAATTAATCCTCTCTTTGTTTGAAATGCGCTTACTCATAACGTTAGGCTCACTGTTTTTTATCGGCCTTCTTTTTGGACTGCTCCTCCTCTTCCTCAGCATGAAGCCTCTCAGCCTCACGCAACAAACCGACTAAACCAAGACCCTCAGCAGGATGCTTACCGCTTGGTGTCGTTGTTGCAATTTTGGTGGGCGCATAAAGACCAAGCATTTCACAACGCTTAGTAATACATTTAAGAACAAGGTCTAAGAACCGTGGATTCCCATACTGTGATTGCGTTCGTGTTTGAGTCTTCACTTCCACATCAGACACAGTATCAATGCTTTCAGTCGTTTTATCTTTGCGTGATGCTTCCCATGCGTCATGAGCAGTCGCTTCAAGTCTATCTATCTTTGCCAGCTCTATAGCCCTAGTTAAATCAAAATCCTTATTAGCGCTTTCCATCCACTCCTTTTGTAATGCTTTTAAGTGCAAACTAACTGACTGTTGAGTTAACCCAACAATCTCACCTATCTCTGCTTGAGTATTCTTCGATAGGTACAACCTTCCTATTTTGCTTCTTAGTGCTAATGTTTCTATTTTTTTACGTCTGCTCATACAAGTCTCTTGATACAAGTAAATGATTAAAATAATTACCTATACGTGGTAATAGTAGGTGTGGTGTATATTTGCCACTTGGT
>MAAC01017971.1_pt1 | contig 13478 bp, 12 predicted proteins | sample 1115981 | NCBI WGS metagenome assembly MAAC01 (sample SAMN04961126, study PRJNA320927) | seawater metagenome | isolation source: sample BD02T64 sea water enriched with oil for 64 days | place: USA:Gulf of Mexico | collected 2013-07-27 | reverse complement strand
AGTTCGTTCCATTTCAAGATATGACGGAAGTCGCCGATACCTGAGGCGGCCAATGTTTTGATCGGACCGGCAGAAATCGCGTTAACACGAATATTGTCCGGGCCGAGGTCATCAGCAAGATAACGCACAGAAGCTTCCAGTGCGGCCTTGGCAACACCCATAACATTATAGTGCGGCATAACCTGCTCTGCACCGTAATAGGTAAGGGTAACCAGACTGCCACCATCTTTCATCAAGGGCGCAGCGTGTTGTGCAATTGATGTAAAGGAGTAGCAGGAAATGTCCAGGCTTTGCAGGAAGTTTTCACGGCTCGTATTGAGATACTTGCCTTTGAGTTCTTCTTTGTCGGCATACGCGATCGCGTGAATTAGAAAGTCGAGCTTGCCCCATTTTTCTTCAATTTCCTGAAAGACGGCCTTAACACTGGCATCGTCTGTAACATCGCATTGAAGAAGAATATCAGATCCAACGGATTCTGCGAGTGGAGCAACGCGTTTTTTCAGAGCATCGCCCTGATAGCTGAAAGCTAGTTCAGCGCCCTGATCAGCAACCGCTTTAGCGATTCCCCAGGCGATAGAGCGGTCGTTGGCAACGCCCATTACTAGGCCGCGTTTACCAGCCATCAACGGTTGTGGGTTGGACATAAGGTTCCTCGCTGTGAGATTGTCCTAAAAAATAAGGTGCAGCATCCTACAACATTGCCGGGATTGGTCAAAGAATTGGCGACGTGTAGAGTGTATTTCTGACTTTTTAACTGGGAATTTAGTTTTCTGCCAGTGATAGTTAGGGGAAATGTAAAAATGGTAGGGATTTGGGGGCAACTTTAGATGGTAGATTCGACACTTAAGCGATTTCTGGTGCGGGCCAGAGGAATCGCTAAAAAAGAGAATCTGAAAAATAGTTTTCGTTTTCTGGGCTACGTTTTCAAACGATTTGGTCAAGACAGAGGAACACGGGTTGCCGCATCGCTAAGTTATTCTTCGCTGTTGGCGATTGTCCCCATGATGACGATTGCTTTGGCACTTATGTCTGCTTTCCCCGGGTTTGAGGATTCCAAGGGTGAATTGCAAGCGACCTTATTGAACAATCTTTTGCCCTCTGCAGAATTGGAAATTGCTGAGCAGCTTAATTCTTTTGTTGAGAATGCCAATAATATGACTGCGATTGGTGTTCTGGCCTTGGCGGTTACAGCTGTTATGCTGCTTTATACCATTTCCAACTCTTTTAACGCGATCTGGCGGGTTCAAGAAAAGCGCCCCATATTTAACCTAATTCTGGTCTATTGGGCATTGCTTACCCTTGGACCTTTGATGCTGGGGGCCTCTCTGACGCTTTCCAGCTATGGGTTTGCTATGGCACAGATGGCTGATGGTTCTGGTTATACGAGTACTTTTTTAACCGCAACAATTCCAATCATTCTAGGCTGCACGGCGTTTACGGTACTATTTTTAGTTGTTCCCAATCGCCCGGTTCTGTTCGCTCATGCTCTCGTAGGCGGTTTAACCTCGACCATTCTGTTTGAGTTGCTCAAGCGTGGATTTGGTTTTTATCTTCACTATTTCCCATCTTATCAGGCGATCTACGGTGCCCTCGCAACAATACCGATTTTTCTGATCTGGATGTATCTTTCCTGGTTGGTGGTTTTGCTCGGTGCCGAATTGACGGCGGCACTTCCTGAACGCAGAGCAGTATTGCGCCGGGATATCAAACGCGAAGGAATTGGCGATCGATTATCGCTCGTTCTGGCTCTTTTACAAAAACTTGAAAAAGCCGGCAAGCAAGGTACAACCTTGAAAGAGACCATGATGATGCAGGGGCTTCCCGCTGACTTGAAAGCCACTGGTGAAGTCCTGAACGATCTTAAAGGTATGCATATTACCGAACGAACAGGACGGGGGCGCTGGGTACTCTGCCGGGATCTGGAAACCATTACTCTGGGTGATCTTTTGCGCGAACTTGATTTGAATTACACCCCGAAACGCAATTGGCCCGATGGCGTTGAAGGCGTGTTGAAAACTTTGGAAGATAACCCTGTTGATATTCGCGACAAAACTCTGAAAGAGATTGTTCAACAAGGAGAGTAAGTTAAGGATTTAATTGCCGTTACGCTTTTACAAAAAAATTGGAAATCCTGTCGAAGATACCCACTTCTATACTATGAACTTATTCAGCTTAGAGGATAATTGTGACAAGAGATCATGCTGAAATTTATGCACCAGAATTTGGACGCAGACATTTGTCCAATCATTTCCCGATGGTTTCTTTTGCCCTCAAGAAGCTTGGTGCAGATCAAAGTACCCTTGAGGATTTAAACCGAAATAACCTTCAGTCGCTAAAGCTCAATGCTGACAACCACGATAGTTTAGTGATTTCGGAAAGTAATTTTGAACAGTATTTGGGCAAGCGTCAGGCTTATATGGGTTACCACGCTTACTTTCGCGGCAAGATAATTACCGGAAAAGAGCTGCCCCGTATAGATGACCTGGCCAAAGGAATATCGGCTGCTGCCTTTCATGCTCTCATTCGAGCGGGTTACGGGATAGATGCCAATGATGCCTCTGAAGTTGCCGCAGGTTTGGCCTATATGGCTGACAAATTCTTGAGTGTCGTCCCTGAAAAAAATAAACACTCAATTGTTTCTGGGATCAACCTGCACGATTTCGCTCAGGATCTGATTGCAAAGCGAACTGCGGGTGAACTGGAACCCTTGCCGAGTGATCAGACAATATCTGGCAAGATGGACATCACGGCCCAGGATCGTGTACGGCAGGAGCTTATCTCTACCGCGTATAATGTCGCGAATCTCTCGCTGGGGCAGGTTGCCGATATCAGTCTGGAAGTCTTTTTGCGGACGAATGATTTTACAGCCCTGCACGCCGTTACAGCCTCACACGCGGCACGATTGGTTCTGCCCTTTGTTGGGGACAAGGATGCTTTTGTCCGAGAATTGTTTGCGGGGATTGTCACTGCTGTTCTGACTATTCCCGGGAAACAGTTTAAAAGGGACGCTTTCAATCCAGAAGAGACACTCTCACCAGAGACCCTGTCGCAGAGAGGTCGTGTTTCAACAGATAGCCATGACATCAAGTTTGTCTATAGCTGTTTGGAAGAATTCAAAAACTATGGCGATAGCAGATATTTTGCGGCGGCCGAGCTCAGACTTGATGGCTGGTAGGTGGCTGGTCGGTGACAGAGAGGGAGGGTGCAAGACGCCTCCCAATCCATGGGTTAGTCTCAGCTCTGGCTGCGAATAATTTCTTCGAGATCCTGTCGGGCGTCAGAGGGGAGGGCCTGGATCGCTGTGGCAAGGTGGCCAAGAAGTTTGCGAAGATTGTATACCTGATCCATGCTTCGAAGGATAATGGGCATGGCTTCGTAGTTTACGCCGATGTCGTGGATTAATTCACGCAGTAATCGTACACGGGCTTCATCTTCTTCATTAAAGATAAGTGCGCCATCTTCCTGTGTTGGTAAGACCCAGTTGCTTTCGATCCAGTCAGATAGTTCAGATCCGCTTACGTCGAGATCGATGACAATATCGTCAAAGGTTTTCATGATGGTGGGTCCTTAATGTAACAAATACGGCGTATACGGATATACGCCTGTTCAGTGATTGCGACCTTATTTATGCGCTCAAGGTCTCACATGCAAGGGCGTGCTACGGTCTAAAGACGGCAACGGCCATATTTTCGCGGCCCGTAATTTTCAACGAAGGAAGTCCATTTGTGCAAAGAGGCTTTACGAATCAAAAAGGCCAGTATCTTTTCGTGGGTCATAACTTGTTGATTTAGACCAGCTCCGTAAAAAGTCGCGCAACTCTTTGTCTGTTTCGTCTGGTAGTGTCACTTGCAGGCGGATCAGTTGATCTCCCCGATTGTGGCCCTTGATATCGTCGATACCCTTCCCCTTAAGACGCAAGATGGTCCCCGTGTTGGAATCTGCAGGAATACGGACTTTCACTTTCCCTGTCACGGTGGGAACGGTCAGGGTTGTTCCTTCAACAGCTTCGAGCAGGGTAATTGGAAGGTCGAGATGTACGTCGTAGCCTCTGCGGGTAAACATCGGATGAGCTTCGATCCGAATTTCAATATGTGCATCGCCGTTCGCGGCGCCTCCTTTACCCGGAAGACCCTGATTTTTCAGGCGTAATACTTGCTTGTCATCCGTTCCGGGGGGGATTGTGATGTTGAGGGTCTTGCCATCGGCGAGATTGATACGTTTCTTTGCACCGGCTGCGGCTTCGACAAAATTAACGGTGCATTCGTATTTGACATCGCTGCCCTTGCGTTTGGGAACGCCACCAGGTCCGCGAGGGCTTCGTTGTTTTCCGCCAAACAAATCGGAGAAGATGTCCCCGATATCCATTTCATTTCCAAAATCAAATCCACCACCAGAGGCAGAACTCCTCGGGCCACCATGTTGGGTGTAGCCGGAATGAAAGGGGCTTTTGGGCTGACCAGTGGCGTCTATTTGTCCTTGGTCATATTGCTGCTTTTTCTTGGCGTCTCCAAGAATGTTGTAGGCCTGCGATACCTCTTTGAATTTGTGCTCAATAGCCTTGTTGTCCGGATTGAGGTCCGGGTGATATTTTTTGGCGAGCTTACGATAGGCAGATTTAATTTCCGCATCAGATGCGGTCTTATTTGTGCCGAGGGTTTTGTACAGGTCTTGCATTATAAAAAGTAAAACTCTTTTAACGTTACAGATAGCTACCGAGACATAGCCATTTCTGACTAATGACGCAAAGTTAATGTAATAAATTAAACACAAGTTTAAAAGGGCTGAGGGATTTCTATTGTGCCCCTATATAAAAGGTTGCGGGTTTGGTCCGCTACAAAAAAAAACTCCAGCCCTGCTGGACTGGAGTTTTTTTGTTCGGTATTTTCTCAGGAAGAAGTTAAGAAAAACCAGATAATGCTCTTGGTATTCCTATTAGTAAATTTCTATTGGATTTCCCAGGAACCGTCGGGCTGACGGCAAGCTGTACCGTAGGCTTCTTCTGTCTTGCCACCGATAACAACAGACTGTTGATACTCGCGGCAGTATTCCCCGGCGCTTGATGTGCCGTCGCGAACCGGAGTTACTGTTCCGGAATTACCGGAATCAGGATTGTTCCAGGCAATTGTTTGGCCAACAGGTGCTGTCTGAGCCCGATTGTAGGCGGTATCAGCCTTGCGTTTGTCTTCATCATCCATATAACGGCCGACTTCACTTCCCAGGAAGCCACCGAGAACGGCGCCTGTTGCCGCAGCAACAATTTGCCCGCTACCTTTACCAAACTGAGCGCCGAGAAGACCACCGGCAAGTGCACCACCAAGTCCGCCGACAGTTTGTTTTACGCCGCGATCATTTGAGCAGGCCGTGGTTGTGAATGCGATCAACAAAATTGCTATGCATGCCTTAAATTTCATGGTCTTGCTCTCTTACTACTGTTTTGGGCATCTTGTATAACTGGTTGTATAACTGGTTGTGTAACGGGTGCTTGGGATACAGACTTTACCATAAATCTTGTTCCGGCACCCAATCCTACCAAAATTTCAGTTATTAGATAGAACCTTAATTGAGGCAGTTTTATGGCCCCAGTGTTCTTTTCGCTATTACTTTTGGGTCCGTGAACTTCAATATTTTGTGAAACCTTGCGAACTTGTCGCAATGTACACGGTTGTTACTTCCAGTACTATCTGATAGGCATTTTTAAATCTATTTTCACAGGCGCTTGTTTCGTGGCGCTTATTTTGTCGCGATTATTCTGTGACGATTATTCCATCTGTAAAAGGTCGGCAGCAAGACGCCGGTAACTATTATGATCCGCGATAAGACACCTTCTGATCCTTATGATGTATTTGATGTATGGCTAAAGGAGGCAGAGGAAAAAGAGATTAATGACCCAACGGCAATGTCGCTCTCTTCTGTAGATGAGACCGGAATGCCATCTTCTCGCATGGTTTTGTTAAAAGAATGGGATCGGGACGGGTTTGTTTTTTACACGAACTTTGAAAGCCGCAAAGGCGAGCAACTGCTAGCGCACCCTAAAGCTGCTCTGTTGTTCCATTGGAAATCTGTCAGGCGCTGTGTCCGGATCGAAGGCACTGTAGAACAGGTCACAGCAGAAGAGGCGGACGCCTATTTTGCCAGCCGTGCAAAACAAAGTCAGATCGGGGCCTGGGCCAGTGATCAGTCTCGCCCATTGGAGAGCCGCTTTCACTTGGAAAAAAGAGTGGCCAAGTACGCTGCCAAATATGGTTTGGGTAAAGTTCCCCGCCCGCCCCATTGGTCCGGCTTCAGAGTGCGTCCATCCCGGATAGAGTTTTGGCAGGATGGTCCCTTCCGCCTGCATGATCGTTTGGTTTATCTCTCTTCCCCTGAGGGCGCGGCAGGGGATTGGAATACTGAACGACTGTTTCCTTAAAATAATTCAAACATTCTTAAATTGTTTAGTCCTAAATAGATGTATCGACCTGTCGGCTTCTTGAAATGAACCCAACTATTGTCAACCATAGAGAGCGAACAGCCCAACTAATGAAACGGGCGGCCTATGCTGCTGTTTTTACGGCGCTGGTCCTGATTGCGGCCAAATTATCGGCCTGGGCCTATACGGGATCGGTCTCGATCTTGACGACACTGGTTGATTCTCTGCTTGATGCCGGCGCTTCGCTGCTTAATTTGCTGGCGATAAAACACGCGCTGACACCTGCGGACGATGAGCATCGTTTCGGGCACGGAAAAGCAGAAGGTCTGGCTGCTTTGGCGCAATCGGCCTTTATTACAGGATCGGCCATTTTTCTTGTATTGCAAGCAAGTCAGCGGCTAAGTGAGCCCCATACTGTCACGAATACGAATATCGGTATTGGGGTGATGATCTTTTCCATCATCACGACTTTTGCCCTTACGCGTTATCAGAAATACGTGGTTAAACAAACGGGTTCTGTGGCGATACAAGCCGACGCGCTCCATTATTTTGGCGATATTGTCGTAAACCTGTCGGTTATTCTTGCCTTGCTGATTGGGCACTATCTGGATTTACCTTGGGTCGATCCCGCTTTTGCCCTCGCAATTTCTCTTTATATTCTTACCTATGCATGGAGCATCTTTAAGAAGGCGCTTGATATGCTGATGGATAGAGAGCTGTTGGATGAAGAGCGCGAGAAGATAGAGCAACAAATACTAAGCCATGTCGAAGTTCTGGGTGTTCATGATTTGAGGACACGAATTTCGGGGCCTGATCTTTTTATCCAGTTTCATCTGGAACTTGATGGCCAAATAAGTCTAGCACAGTCCTATGCGATAGCCGAGGACGTTGATCAGGAAATCTGTGTGCTTTATCCTCATGCAGAAATTATCGTTCTACAGGAACCATATGGGATAGAGGTTCGCAAGGTGGTACGCCGACAAAGCACGAGCCAGAATAACGGCGAGAACAACAGCCCCTAGGGTGAGGAGAAGTAAAATGCAGAGTGAGGGACGGGATAGTTCTCAGGGTGATTTTTTGGATGATTCTGGTGAACGCAAGACCGTTATTCTTACCGGCGCAAGTCGGGGGATTGGTCATGCGACGGTTCAGTATTTCAGTCAAAGGAACTGGCGGGTCATAACCTGTTCGCGCGAAGATGTTCCCGATCACTGCAAGCGTGATCCGAACTGGGCTGATCATATCGTGACGGATTTGAACGATACTCAAAGCACGCAGGGTTTTATTGATCGCGCCAACGAAATATTGGATGGCGAACCCCTGCATGCGCTGGTCAATAACGCTGCCGTGTCTCCTAAAACGTCCTATAAAGAACGTCTTGGCTGTCTCAATGGTGATGTGGATACCTGGCGGGAAGTGTTTGAACTTAACTTCTTTGCGCCCTTGATGTTATGTCGAGGGTTTGCCTCCGCGCTTGGTCGCGGTCAGGGTGCTGTCGTAAATATCACCTCTATTGCCGGACATGGTGTTCATCCCTTTGCCGGGTCAGCCTATTCGACCTCCAAGTCTGCTCTCTCGGCTCTTACGCGTGAACTCTCAGTAGAATTCGCCCAGTTTGGTGTCAGGGTAAATGCTGTTGCGCCGGGGGAAATTGAAACTGATATGATCGGCGAAGAGTACGAAGCGCTTATTCCGCGTATTCCAATGAACAGGATGGGGCAACCAAGTGAAGTGGCCTCTGCGGTTTATCAGCTTTGCACACCAAATTTTGGCTATGTGACGGGTACGGAAATCTTTGTGACCGGGGGCCAGCACCTTTTTTAAGTGCGACTGCTAAAGTCTGCTATGGGGTTCAAACGAAGTTTGTTTTGGATCAATGACCTGCTTTCTTATAGGTTGCTATAGAAGAGAAAAATAAGGTTGCTTCCTCATATGCTTCAAACCAGACGGGTTTCTTTTTTTATGGCCGTCCTCCTGTGCATTGGGGGAACTTCTCCTGCGTTTGCAGAGAAGGCGACGGTGGCGGTGGCCTCAAACTTTACCGCTGCTGCAAAACATTTGGCACAAACCTTCGACCAATACGTGCCGAAAAAGAAGATCTGGCCATAAAGGGATCACGTTTTACTTATGCGCGCGGCCAAATTGTTCTTTGGAGCAGAGACCCTGATCAAATTGATCCTCACGGTACTGCTTTCGAGCAGGGAAAAATTCTCAAAAGTGACGTTGTAACCCGTTTGGCAATCGCTAATCCGAAAACGGCGCCCTATGGAGGGGCTGCGGTGGAACTGCTAACGGAGCTTGGTGTGTTTGAAGATATTAAGCATAAGATTGTGCAGGGGGAAAACATTGCCCAAACCTATCAGTTTGCTCACACGGGAAATGCTGAACTGGCAATTGTTGCACTGTCTCAGGTGGTTTTGAGTGAGGCGGGGGCCAGTTGGATGGTTCCGGCTGAACTCTACTCTCCTCTGGACCAACAAGCAGTATTGCTCAAAAGAGGGGCCGGGAATCAGGCCGCGATTGCTTTCATTAACTTTCTCAAGAGTAATGAAGCGGCTGTAATCATTCGAAAATTCGGTTACACTGTCGTCCGGTAATAAAACTCGCTGTGGGGGAGATGTCAGCGCATGTGGGATCCAATTTGGATCACTGTCAAATTAGCCTTTATCACCACTGCGATCCTCTTGATCATGGGAACACCAATTGCTTGGTGGCTTGCCCGGTCCAAGGCTTGGTGGAAGGAAGGTATTGCTGCCGTTGTGGCACTGCCCATTGTGCTTCCGCCCACCGTGATGGGCTTTTACCTTTTGATCGCACTGGGGCCTGATAGCCCTATTGGCCAGTTGAGCACTCTACTGTTTGGGCGCTCCTTGCCCTTTACTTTTGCAGGTCTTGTTGTTGGATCAGTTATTTACTCGATGCCCTTTGTGATCCAGCCTATTCGCAATGCCTTTGATGCAATTGGAGAGCGTCCGCTGGAAGTTGCTGCGACCTTAAGGGCTTCGCCGCTGGATACTTTCTTCTCTGTTGCGATCCCGCTTGCACGACCGGGGCTTTTAACCGGGGCTGTACTTGGTTTTGCCCATACCGTGGGTGAATTCGGGGTGATTTTAATGATCGGGGGCAATATTCCGGGGGAAACAAAGGTTCTTTCCGTTGCGATCTATGATCATGTCGAAGCACTGGAATGGGGGCAGGCACATATTCTTTCTGCCGGACTGCTGATTTTCTCATTTGTGGTTATTCTCAGCATGATGGTGCTGGAGAAAAAGTTGGGAAGGCGGCTGAGATGACAAAACCTGACGGCATCGTTGCGCGTTTCTCCGGCTCTTTGGACGCCTTTGATCTCTCCGCCGAATTTACCCTCCCCGGTAAAGGTGTGACGGCTCTGTTTGGCAAGTCGGGCTGTGGCAAGACCACCGTGTTGCGTTGTCTGGCCGGGTTGAGCCACATGGAAGATAGCTTCCTTTCGGTGAAGGGCGATGTTTGGCAAGACGGGCAAGACTTTATTCCAACCCACAAGAGACCCGTTGGGTTTGTCTTTCAGGAAGCGAGTTTGTTTGCTCATCTTACCGTGAAGGATAACCTGATTTTCGGACAAAAACGTGCGGGTGACAGAGGGCAGCTCGTTCATCTGGATGATATTGTCTCTCTGCTGGGGCTCGGGGACTTTCTCTCTCGTTCGGCACATAACCTATCGGGTGGAGAGCGTCAAAGGGTGGCTATTGGCCGTGCCTTGTTGTCGGGGCCAGAGCTTTTGTTGATGGATGAACCGCTGGCTGCGCTGGACAGGTTCAGCAAAGACGAGATTATCCCTTATCTGGAGAGGCTGTTTCAGAGCATGGATATTCCGATGATCTTTGTCAGCCATGATATGGATGAAGTCGAACAACTCGCTGATTATATGGTGTTGATGGAAGAGGGGGCTGTTCTCTCTTGCGGACCGCTAAAGGAGCTTCTGGCCGATCCAAAGCTCTTTATCGCGCGCAGTCCCAAAACGGCTTCTGTCATTGATGGACGGATCAAGAGCTTTGATGTTGCAGATCAACTGACTGAACTGGAAATAGAGGGTGGCTCTTTCTTGGTCCCGGGGGAACTTGGTGATCCGGGATCTCATCGTCGTGTCCGCATTGCCGCCAATGATGTCAGCCTTGCCTCTGACCTGCCTTCGAAAACCACGATCCTGAACGTTCTGCCAGTCCATATTCTCGGTATTCATGAACTGGATCAGTCGCGGGTAAATATATTGTTGTCCGTGGGGCACAATAACAATGGATCGGGTGCGCGTTTCCTAGCCCGTATTACCCGTCGTTCATTGAACGCGTTTTCTTTTGCCACCGGGCAAAACATCTATGCACAGGTTAAATCAGCGTCAATGCTTGATCCGCACAAACGCTGATTTTCTTAACGTAAAATCTTAGAGTCCTAACCCCAGCTACGCCGACCGAATGTTCACCAAAAACTTGTCAATTTCATCTTGAAGTATGGTTGACTGGCTTGCGAGTTCAGAAGTGGCCGCAAGAACTTCCTGGGCGTTGTGCCCTGTTTCCGAAGCGCCGTTTTTTACATCATTAATACTGCTGGATACTTCCTGAGTTCCCTGAGATGCCTGTTGTACATTACGGGAAATCTCTTGTGTTGCAGCCTCTTGTTCTTCGGCAACATTGGCAATTTCCTTGGTAATCTCGTTCACTTTGTTGATGGTCTCAGTAATGCTGCCAATTGCTTTGGCAGTATTTCCGGCGACGGTTTGCATTTCATTGACCTGATCAGAGATTTCCTGAGTGGCATTTGCCGTTTGATTGGCCAGATTTTTGACTTCACTGGCAACAACGGCAAATCCCTTGCCTGCTTCGCCAGCGCGTGCTGCTTCAATTGTGGCATTCAGTGCCAAGAGGTTTGTTTGCTCGGCAATGTCGTTGATGAGACTGACGACAGAACCAATTTTCTCAGCCATTTCAGCCATACTTTGAACAGTCTGGTTTGCGTTATCTCCCTCTACTACGGCCTGATTTGTAATGGTGCTCGATTCTTGAACCTGCCGGGTAATTTCACGCACAGAGCAGGAAAGCTCTTCTGTGGCAGAAGCCACGGCTTGTACATTCTGCGAAGCCTGATCAGATGCCGCGGCCACGTTCATTGCCCGAGAATCTGTGACCTGTGCTGTCTCTGTCAGTGCTTTAGCCGAGGAATTCATTTCTGTCGCAGCAGAAGAAAGTGTGTGGATAACTGTGCCGACAGTATTTTCAAGTGAATCTGCCAACTCCAACCTTGATTGTTTGGCTTTATCATCGGCTTTCCGTTGTGCTTCAGAAACGTCGCTTTGAAGTTTCTCATTCTCTACGAGCTTATCCCTAAATACCCGGAGTGCCTGGGAAATTTTGCCAATTTCATCATTGCTTCTGACGGCAATATCGGTGGTGAAGTCACCATGAAGAAGTTTTTCAAGGGAGGCAATGATTTCCTTTACAGGGGTAATCAGCGAGCTACGAACGAGTATCACGGACAAGGCTGTCGCGACAATAAGCATCGCGATTGTCAGGATAATCAGAACTTTCAATGCGAATTTTTCGTGGGCTTCAGCCTTGAGCGTCGCGTTTGCGGTGAAGGCTTCAAGTTCAAATAATAACGCTTCAAGCTCGTGGTTCAGCTCTTCAACTTCGTGCTCGATTTTTTCTTCCAGTTTTGTTGCGTCTGCAATCTTCCCGGCTTCAAGAAGGTGGAATGTCTCTTCGACATGTTCATCAAACTCTGCGTGTTCGATCTCAATTTTTTTCAAAACATCGAGTACATGCTGGAATTCGGCTTGTTCTTCTGGAGTATGTGCATGCGCAACAGCCTCTTGCGCAAGTTCTTCGCCTTCAATGATTTCTTTATCTACTTTAAGGGCTAAGGCGTGGAATTTATCCTTGGCTTTTACATAGAGTTCTTTGGCATGGCTATCAGATGCCATGCTTTCTCCGTATCTGGCTGCACGTTCGAATTCGATGGATTGTTCAAGCTGATGTGTGGTGATCTTTGTCAGAATTTCTGTAAGCGGGATATCTTGCTCCGCAATGGCTTCGATTTCACTGCCGATCTGTTGTAACTGATAAATGGCAAAACCGGATATAACGCCCATACACAATAGGCACATCCCGACGACACAGTAAATTTTCGCGCCGATACTCAGAGATGACATCTTTTTCTTACTCGCGTTCTTTTTACTCACGCCTTTACCTTCCCAAATTATGTAAACCCCAGGTCAATTAAATTTGTCCGCTCTGAAATCCTGAACTTTCATAACAAGGACTCTTTTGAATAAATTCTTATCGGCATAAGAGATTTATTCAAACAACTTACCAAAAAAAATACGAGCTACCTACGTTACTGAATATGCAAAGATAAATGAGTGATCATTAAAATTTTACTAAACTCGATATTTCGCCCCCGGCTTGGAGAGAGAAAAGTCTTTAAGCAGTTGTTTGTTATAAGAAAATAATGATGGAATAAGGTATTTGCGTTTTATAGTAAAAAGGTGATTAAAAAATGTTTGGCAGATTAATCGCTTGGTAATTATCTCGATATATTTTGAAAAGAAAAATAATAGTGTATTGGGAACTAATGCAATGAACTGGTCGTCTTTGAAGACTATGCCAAAAATACTGGTTGGTATGGCGATACCTCTTGTCTTATTAGTCGTTATTAGTTTGGTGAGTATCACTTCTATCGGGAATATTTCATCTGCGAACAAGAACGTTGAAGACGCACACCAAACGTTAGAGGAAATGACAGCCGTTATTGCTTCTGCCGTTGATATGCAAACTTCCATGCGGGGGTACTTGCTTGCGGGGCAGGATAGTTTCCTGGCGCCTTATGAGCAGGGAGAACAAAAGACCTATGCCCAGATTGCTGCCCTAAAGGAACATGTTGGAGATAATCCAGAGCAGTTAGCGCTGCTTGATGAAGCTGATGCAACTCTCCGGGAATGGCAACAGGAAGTAACCGGGCCAACCATTGCATTGCGGCGTCAGATTGGTGACGCGGAAACCATGAACGATATGGCGCGTCTGGTGGCCGAAAATAAGGG
>MAAC01018106.1_pt1 | contig 13484 bp, 8 predicted proteins | sample 1115981 | NCBI WGS metagenome assembly MAAC01 (sample SAMN04961126, study PRJNA320927) | seawater metagenome | isolation source: sample BD02T64 sea water enriched with oil for 64 days | place: USA:Gulf of Mexico | collected 2013-07-27 | reverse complement strand
GCCAGTAAAGCGATAAGTAGCCGATCTAATAGGTGTTCTTGGCCAATGATCTGCTCTGATAAATATTCCTTTAACGCTTGAATAGCGGCGCGATCAGACATGAATACTGCACTCCAACGGTCTATATCTTGTTGTTTTAGGTGTTGTTTTTAGGACTGATTATGCCTTGTCCTACGGTGAATTACTATATGGCCAAAGGTCTTTCTGTTAGTTCCCTAAAAGTACCCTAAATATTCAAAAATTCGTAGAGAGGGAGGGGGACATAAAAGAGGTTTTCCGAGTAATGGCAATAAGTTATACCAAAAAACGAGGGCGTGAACTAATATTTTCAGATGTGCGAATAAAATATCAAATAGATACAGGATGAGGTGTTGGGCATGGTTAATCTTTCATTAGGTGAAGATTACGAGGTGATATTAGGGAAATTGGCGGACAAGGTGCGTGAGCGTTTTGACCGCGCTGATAAGAGTCAGGCGGAGTCTGTCATTGATTTTTCTCGTTATTTCTATGCAGCAGCACCTTTGGATGAACTTGCCACAAAACGAATCGAAGATTTGTATGGCGCAACGGTTGCATTGTGGGATTTTATGCAACATCGAGCCCCCGATAAGCCCAAAATTCGTGTCTTTAATCCGAAATTTGAAGATCATGGTTGGCAAGGGACTCATACTATTGTTGAGATTTTAGCCCCCGATAGAGCCTTTGTTGTAGAGTCCATGATGATGGAGTTTACGCACCGGGACATTTCAATCCACTCCGTTACTAACGCGGCGTTTTGTGTGGCTCGTGATGAGAAGGGTAAGCTGGACGGTGTGACGTTTGCAGAATCCTCCGGTGCGTGCGTCAATGAATGCTTGATGCATATTGAGATTGACCGACAGAGTAATGAAGATACGATTCACAGCATTATTGAGGCGTTATATTCAGTGCTGGAAGAATTGGAACTCGCGGTATGTGACTTTCAATGTATGTTGGATCGTATTTCTGAAATCTCGACGGGGTTAAATTGCCCCGGCTCTGTAGCGGAATTGACACTGGATGAGGCCACGGCATTTTTAAAGTGGTTGGTCGATAATCACTTTACGTTCTTGGGTTTAAAAGAATATAGGGTGTTGGATCAAGGGGGGCAAAAAGCTCTAGAGGCTGTTGAAGGTTCTGCTAAGGGCATTTGTAAATTAAATTCTCATATTGATTTAATGGAAGACGATGGTGGACCCTTGTTACTGGCAGATCGATTATTGGTTTTTGCTAAGTCGGGAACAAAATCTCGATTACATCGTCCTGTATATATGGATTTTGTATCGATTCGCAAGTTCGATAAAAGTGGGCATGTGATTGGTGAATATCGTCTGTTGGGTTTGTATACCTCTCGGGTTTTTAATAATAGTCCCCGTGACTTTCCTATTATTGGGCGAAAGATAGAAGATGTATTACTAGGGTCAGGTTTGACGTCCAATAGTCATGACGGCAAACGACTCTTTCAAATCCTCGAAACATTTCCCCGTGAAGAGCTTTTTCAAACGTCCACGAAAGAATTGCTGGCGACTGCAGTAGGGATCCTTCAAATCCAAGAGCGCCGGCGTTTACGATTATTTGTACGCAAGGGGCAGTATGGACGGTTTATTTCTTGTCTGATTTATACTCCAAGGGAGGGTTTTTCAACAGCGCTACGGAAAAAGTTTCAGGAAGTTCTGTGTGAGTATGTTGATGCCCAAGACTTAGAGTTTAATACGTATTTTACGGAATCCACGTTGGCACGAGTCTATATTGTAATACGCGTCAATGAAGGTAGTGATATTGATATAGATGCCAGTGAGATTGAATCTCGGCTTGTTGACTTGGCTCGTTCGTGGGCAGACCGGTTGTATGAAACGCTTATTGAAAGCCATGGTGAAGAACGGGCTAGTGCGTTGCATTCCAAGTATATGGATGCTTTTTCTATTGCGTATAGAAATGACTTTTCAACACGAACAGCCGTTTCAGATATAGAGCATATGGAAACGTTAGGAGGCGATAGAGAACTTTCTGTATCGTTTTATCGGGCGTTAGAAGAAGATTCACACGCATTACGTTTTAAAATTTTCCGACTTGGTGGTGATATTCCGCTTTCTGACGTGTTACCTATGTTGGAAAATCTTGGCTTTCGTGTGTTAGGTGGGCGGCCGTATCATATACGAGAAAAAAACGGTGATCGGGTGTCCGTTTATGATTTTAGTGTACGTTATGGCGATAATAATACGGTTATTGAACTTGATAAGGTAAAGAAACAATTCCAAGAAGCATTTTATCAAATTTGGCATGGCGCTGCGGAGAATGATAGCTTTAATCGTTTGGTGTTGGCTGTAGGGTTAGGTTGGCGTTCGGTTGCAATGTTAAGAGCCTATGCTCGTTTCTTTAAACAATCGGGTTTTTCTTTTAGCCAACGTTATATTAAAGATGCACTGGTTAATCAGCCGAATATTGCCCGTTTATTGGTTGAGCTATTTAACGCCCGCTTTAGAGTGGACTCAGACGATAGTGATATCTATGAAGCAAATTTAACCGGCGATATTTTGGATGCCCTTGATAATGTCGAAAGTTTGGATGAGGATCGTATTCTACGACGTTATTTAGACATGTTAGCCGCTACATTACGTACCAACTTTTTTCAGTTGAATGAGCACGGAGAGTCGAAGGATTATATCTCGTTAAAGTTTGCACCAGCGATGATACCTGATTTACCTAAACCGTTACCGATGTTTGAGATTTTTGTTTATTCACCTCGAATTGAAGGTGTGCATTTACGAGGTGGCAAGGTTGCGCGAGGCGGGTTGCGCTGGTCAGATCGAATGGAAGATTACCGAACTGAGGTACTTGGGTTAGTGAAAGCCCAGCAAGTAAAAAATGCTGTGATCGTACCGGTCGGCGCAAAAGGAGGGTTTGTTGCTAAACAATTACCTAAAGGCGCTAGCAGAGAAGATACGATGGAGGAGGTTATCTATTGCTATCGTACCTTTATTAAAGGTTTGTTGGATATTACGGATAATTTGGTGGACGGTGCTGTTGTGCCGCCTAAAAATGTTGTTCGTAAAGATGAAGATGATACCTATTTGGTAGTGGCTGCAGATAAGGGCACCGCAACATTCTCTGATATAGCCAATGAAATAGCTAACGACTATGGCTTCTGGTTAGGAGATGCATTTGCATCCGGTGGCAGTGTTGGTTATGACCATAAAAAAATGGGAATTACTGCTCGCGGCGCATGGGTTTCTGTTCAGCGACATTTTCGAGAGATGGGACGAGACGTACAAACAGAACCCTTTACTGTTGTGGGTATAGGGGATATGTCGGGTGATGTATTTGGGAATGGTCTGCTGCGTTCTCGTTGTACAAAATTGGTAGCGGCATTTAACCACTTACATATTTTTATCGACCCGAATCCTGACCCAGAAAAAAGTTTTATAGAACGGGAGCGGTTGTTTGCTTTGCCTCGTTCTACTTGGGCTGATTATAGTTCAGAGCTAATCTCTAGTGGTGGCTCTATTATTCCCCGTACTGCTAAGTCCATTACCATTACCCAGCAAATGAAAGATCGTTTCTCAATCAAGGCGGATACGCTAACACCAACAGATCTTATTTCAGCATTACTTAAAGCACCTGTTGACCTGGTGTGGAATGGCGGCATTGGTACTTACGTTAAAAGTGGTGATGAATTACACGCTGATGCGGGTGATAAAGCCAACGATTCTTTGCGGATTAATGGTGCAGAAATGCGAGCGAAGGTTGTTGGGGAAGGGGGTAATCTTGGGTGGACCCAGCTAGGCCGGATTGAATACAGCTTGTCAGGAGGCTTGTCCAATACAGATTTCATAGATAATGCTGGAGGGGTTGATTGCTCAGATCATGAAGTTAATATCAAAATCCTGTTAAATGATGTTGTTGCCAATGGTGATATGACGGTTAAACAACGGAATTTATTGTTGATTGATATGACCGAGGAAGTATCAGACTTGGTATTGCAAAATAACTATCGTCAGGTGCAGTCGTTAAGTATCGCAAAAACAGAATCTGTATATCGGATGGGTGAGTATAAGCGTTATATTCATAGTTTGGTTGCAGAAGGACGGCTTGATCGGGAAATCGAATTCATCCCTAATGATGATGAGTTACATGATCGTATTGTTAATGGAAAAGGTTTGGTTAGGCCGGAACTGTCTACCTTGTTGTCTTATACAAAGGCAATCTTAAAGGAGGTGTTGGCAGATTCTGACGTACCCAAAGATCCTTATATTAGCCAAGAGATTGAAACGGCATTTCCCAAAATTTTAACACAAGAATATAAAACTCAAGTTTATGAGCACAAATTGCGCGATCAAATCATTGCAACCCAGGTTGCCAATAGTATGGTCAATTACATGGGCATTACATTTGTTCACCGAATGAAAGATGCCGCGGGTTCTGATATTCCCGACATTGCGATGGCATTTATTGCTGCTCGTGATGTATTTGGTTTGGAGTTGTGGTGGCAACAAATTGAAGCCCTAGATCACAAGGTTAATGCAGAGCATCAAATGGAAATGATGCGTATGTTGATACGTTTGATTCGACGAGCGACGCGTTGGTTTTTAAGAAATAACCGTTGCGGCGTCAATGTTACAGAGGTGATAAAGCGTTTTCAGCCAGGGGTGAAAATGATCGCTGAAAGTCTACCATCTGTGTTACGAGGGCCTCGTCGAGAAACCTGGGAAAAGCGACACAATCAATTTGTGGAGGAGGGAGTGCCATCAGCATTGGCAACATTTATAGCGGGTGCAGACAGTATGCTGCCTGTGTTGGGTATTATCCAGGCGGCAGAAATTACGAATAAACCTATTCCCGAAGTAGCGGCGACATATTTTGCTATTGGCACTCAGTTAGATTTGTTCTGGTTTACTGAAGAGATTAATCAGCTAGCTGTCGAAAATCACTGGCAAGCCTTGGCACGAGAAGCCTACCGAGATGATTTAGATTGGCAACAACGAACGTTAACCGTCGGAGTGCTAAACTTATCGGTTAAAGCGCATTCTGTAGAAGAAAGAATGGATAAGTGGATGGAGCAGCACGAGACATTGATTGGCCGTTGGAAGACGATGGTGGCAGAATTCAAAGCGACTGATGTAAAAGAATTCTCGATGTATGGCGTTGCGCTAAGGGAGTTAATGGATATTGCACAAACCACATTACACGTGGAAGATTCGTGTTGAGGGGGGTGTAACACACCCTGGGTTCAGATATGTCTCATTTGATCGTGCCGCTGCACATTAGCCATGATGATTATTTGTCGTGGTACAACGGCTCAGTTAAGGTGGTCGCTGCAGAAACCATTGATGGCAAAACGGTGCACTTCCCCGCAAATATTTTGCGCCCTTTTGTTACTCACGATGGGGTGCAGGGTACCTTCGCCATTTATTTTGATGAGAATAATAAGTTTAAAGATATAAAGCGGCTGGGTTAGTGGCGATTCAAAGATAGAAGCGACTTGTTAAAGCAGGTTAATTAACTGCATTGCGCCGTTTGTAAGAGATATCCGGCTCCTTGTAGGATATCTCTTACAGGGAGTGGTGAGAATCGACTCAGCGGATACAAAACTGAAAATAATGCCACCTTTTATGTATGACCATTCCAACAGTGAGTGATATTTAGGCGTTATCTCTGGTAGTGGTCGCATATTATTTGTTAGACTCCCGTCCACAAAACTGGAACGTACTCGTTTCGTTGCTGTCAGCATACGAATCAGCTACTCACAAGGACTAGTGGGCCTAATCATCCCTCCGTAGTTTGTTTGAGTTTATTACTCTCTTTTCGAGAGTGATCTGTTGTTGTGTGTGCAATTTGATTGTGTCACAACCAATAGGGATAACAGACCCTTAGCAGTCATACAGAATGATACTCTGATTATGAGCGGCATGGCTAAATATCAGGGGGCTATTAAACGAGCCCCTAGAAAAGAATCAAATGGAGATTAATGAAATGTTATTAAGAATTATTGTGATTTCAATTGTAATGGTTATTAGTGCTGGCTGTAGTTCTAGCAAAATAATCACTGGTGACCCAGCGACCGCAAAAATGGTGCTTTTACCACCTTCTTATTCAGAAGGGACAAATGTAAATGTAGTAAACGAATGCCTAATGCTTCAAGAAGTGAAATCTTCATTTCTAACATATTCGAATTCTTACTCTGCAAATAGCGTGGCATCTAATGAAGCTAGCAAAATTCGCACAGATCAGTTTTCCATAATGCTTCAGTTTGAAAATGTAGCGTCAAACGCATTTTCGATACACTCGTTTAGACCTATTTCTGAAGCGACTTTGGTTGTATCGATCATGAAAAACGGCGAGCTGGTTGACAAGGTTTCTAAGAATATAAATTCAAAAATGGCGTTTACAGCATGTGGGCGTCTAGAGAAAATCGCTAAAACTAGCGGTAAGTATGCAGCAAAATGGCTTAGAAAAAAGGGCTATTAGATTCCAATAGAGTGGTTAGGTTAACTCTATGTAGCTATATGGCACGTCGAACGTTGATTCATTAATGGGGCAGCCATCTAGGTGGCTCTGTATCGCCCGAAGCGGATATAAGCGAATTTAGTCAATCTTACAATTTTGACGACAACAGGGCATTGGATAAAGCGCTTGGAGTTGGTTGATTTCGACATGTATTAACTCTTTTATATGCTGCAGAAGTCGGGCGCTTAGGCTGGCTTAGTAAACAAAAGGTAGAAAGTAGTTATGAATCGAATAGTTGTATTAGCAGCAATGCTTTTATGTTTGATCAGTTGCGGTGGTAGTGGTGGGGGTTCTAACTCTGCAGATGGCAGCTCTGTCGATAGAAGTAAAGTTAGCGAAATCACGGAGACCTTAAACCAACCAGGTAGTGATGATTCTTTAGACGGCTCATGGTTATATGTAGGAGAATCCTCTGAGACTTCAAGTCAAGATGTGGATTCTGGGATGTATAGCGGTGTATGGTTCGAGAGTTATAATATCATTGATAATGGCGACACGGTAGATATAACAGGCTGTAACGGTTATGTAGGCCCTAAGTTGTATTTAGAAAGTGGGGGCAATGTAACCCTTTCTTGGGGAGCAGAGGAATACGAGGGTGTTAACAGAAATAATGCTTTGTTAGAGTTTGATACTAAAGAGTTTGATGTTGTGGAAGATGGCGTGCAGTACTTTGTTCAATCAACATTTTCTTTAGTGAAATTATCTAACATAATTAGCGATTCTATTGGGATTTTAAAAGTTGATGATGCAACGATAGAAATTAGTTGTATCTGGTATGCAAATATGTCGGAAATTGATTCTAACGGTGATCGCCAACCATGGTACCAAGCTGTTTTTAAAAGTGTTGAAGGTGAGTATTTTTATTTCTTAACCGAAGATATATTCACAATGAATTTTAGTGGCAAAGTTATATCTATTACTTTTGAGGATGGCGGTGAAGGATCGTTTTCTTTTTACTAATAATGGTGCATCCGAAAATGGCAGTGTCTCGCCCTATGTTGTCATTCGCAAAATAGCAGTAACACACATCTGAGACCCTGTCGGCGTAAAAACAAGTACAAGTGAAGGAAAGAAAAATGAATGACATGTACGCACCCTCAAAAAGTGAGGGAAGTTACTCTGAAAGCTCAGTAAAGCCCGCGAACAAATTCGTAGCATTCATTATCGGTATGTTACTTGGCGGTTTTGCGTTTCTGTATGCGGGAAATTACAAGCTTGCAATGTTGTATATGCTTTTGGGTGTTCTTTGGATTTCGGGATTCTATGCGGACAGCTTGATCTTTCTTAGTCAAAATGATTTTTATCAATATTTGAATATAGTGTTTGGCCTTTGGTGCGCCGTACATGCTTGTTTTATTATAAATAACGATAAGTCTGGCAAGAGAGCCTGGTATAGCAGATGGTATGGGCTTTCCTCCATTGTTGCCATTATCATAGTTCCAATGTTTATTGTTAGAGTTTTTTTCTTTGAGCCGTTTAATATCCCTTCTGGGTCAATGATACCGACCTTGCCTGTGGGGTCACAGGTCATAGTCCAGAAAAATGGGTACGGAAACTACAGATACGGTAGTGTTGGTATTTTGAAAACTAAACCGTCACGGTTCCCTGAACGTGGTGAAGTGATAGTGTTTCAATATCCGGAAAACAACGATGTGCTTTATATACAGCGGGTAATCGGTGGGCCGGGAGATACCGTAGAGTATAAAAATAAGCAGTACTTTCTTAACGGAAAAGGAATATCCAAAACACTTGTTAACATGAATGACGAGTTTGCTATTTATCGAGAGGTCTTAGATAAAGAGGAATATGAAACTAAGATTTGGCTTAGAAGAAAAGCCCGTGAGGAAAAGGAGTGGTCTATACCAGAGGGGTACTATTTTGTGTCTGGAGACAATAGGGATAATTCGCGTGACAGTAGAGCCTGGGGCCTTGTCCCGGAGGAAAATGTAGTTGGTCGGTTGTTTCACGTGTTTTATTAGCTTTAGCCTGCCATGTTCGTTACGCCCTGCAGTAATTTGTGCGTTTAACGAATGACCGCTTCGTGGAAGGAGCCGCCTGTCACAATCTAATTTGCACATTAATCTCGTTTGTTGATGTTTTGTTCATTTATACTTTCTCAATCCTTTCGCTTATCTTGTCTTTATCTGTAAGGCTCAGATCACATGTTCAGCATTCAGCGTAGGTTCAGTTTGGAGTGGCTATTGTATGTGTCGTGTTTTATCGTATTCAAAAAACCATTAAGAAAAGGATATTTTTATGTTTAAGAACGTTACTGTTTTTGTGTTTCTTTGCCATCTCTTGTTATCGGGTTGTTCCACTAATTCAGGGAGAGTATTCTCGTTAAAAGATAATATTTACCCATTTGAGAGAGCAGCTCTAGCAAACAAGGTTTCTTCAAAAACGGTGCGATTCAAAGACGGATACGTGGCGAATGAAGTGTTGTACGCATCTTACATGAAAAGTATCGTGCATTCTGTAGAGGCGTCATATCGAATGAAGGGGTTACCGGAGCCTAAGATACAGCATGACGGCTTTAGTAATACGGTCAATTTTTTGTTAAAAAACGCAAAGGAGAAAAACACTCGCAGTGAGCGTAGTTCAATTCGGGTAACACCAAAGGGCGGCGCGATAGAGATAGGCTTTATTAGCGGTGAATACCATGGGAATAGAAAAGGCGAGGCGATACAGAAAGCCATATTTCCTATTACTCAGGATAAGAAGAATGGATATGTTTATTTTACCATCAATTATCCAGCGAATTACGTTCATCGAAAAGGCAATATAGGTAGTCAACCTGCAGTGTTACCACTATTTGCAAAGCATGAAATTGATGATGCATTTGAGTATGCTTTTAAATCAATAAAGATTGAAAAAATCGGTTATCGTAAGGACACAACATTTTCTGGAGAATTTACCAGTAAATATCCCGATGACTCTGTCTATGCAAATTTTAAGCGTCGGCTAAAACGCGGTACGAATGAAAAGCATATTCAGAAGGATGGGTATTTGAAACGTACTATTGATGGGTTTGATACGTCGATTGGAATAGCGGTTTTCCCATACAGAAATGGGAGCAAAGTAACTTACAAAGCTCATATGAATCGAGAATTTTATCTCACGCCCAATGGCAAGAACACCTATAAGCGTTTCCCTGTAAAAGCGAAAGTGGAGTCGGTTCTACTCGCTATTGCGAATGAGTAATTTGGCATAGACAGAGCTTTGAGTTGCTTTGATGATATCCATTTTTATACCAGCCTTTGTTTTCAAGTGCGAGGCAAAGGCTGGTGTTAGAGTGTAAAGGGATGTTCGATTACTAAACGATTGAAGGTATTGTATTTAGGGAGGGAGTTATGTTTAAGGATGCCAATGTATTAACAACGCTAATATTGTTAGGTTTTCCTACGATATCAATAATGCTAGCCCTTCTTTGGATGTACTTTAACCCTTAAAGCTGCCGAGAGGATGTTTTGCTGTAGAGCACAAACCCGCAGTCGCCCTTCTTTTTAAATAAAACGCTAGATGTGATGGTTTCGTGTATAATTCGCGCCAATTCATCTGTGCCGCTCGTGTAACTGACACAGAGTCACCTATTTCCACTCTTCAATATGGTTGTCTAAAGCATTGTAACTTGTGCGAGGCACCGGGAATCTGATCCAATGTTGTATTCAATGGCCCGCAAGGCGCTATTCTGCTTGTCCCCCGAAACAGCTCATTATGTATCGCTTGATGCGATTTCAGCCGCGGGTCGCCTTAATGTAACGTCAACACTTTTTCCGCCAGTGTATGCACCGGTAGAGGTGATGGGGTTGACCTTTGCCAATTCAGTCGGGTTGGCGGCAGGGCTTGATAAAGATGGTGATCATATTGATGGGTTGGCGGCGTTAGGGTTTGGTTTTATTGAAATTGGAACGGTGACACCAAGGCCTCAGCCTGGTAACCCTTCGCCACGATTGTTTCGTATTCCAGAAAAACAAGCGATCATTAACCGAATGGGTTTTAACAACAAAGGTATTGATCACCTTGTACGCCAAGTGAAAAAGAGTAAGTACAGCGGTATATTGGGTATCAATATAGGTAAGAACTTCGATACCCCGGTTGAAAATGCGCTGGATGATTATCTTATTTGTCTACGAAAAGCTTACCCATTGGCCAGTTATATCGTGATTAATATTTCATCCCCGAATACACCAGGGCTACGTAAGTTGCAATACGGAGAATCGCTCGATCATTTGTTGAGTAATTTGAAGAAAGAGCAGCAAAAACTCGAAGTTGAACATGGTAAAAAAGTGCCATTAGCGGTGAAAATTGCCCCTGACCTTGAGAACGATGAAGTTGAAATGATCGCTAAACAGCTTATTGAGAACAATATTGACGCTGTTATCGCTACTAACACTACGTTGGGTAGAGAAGGGGTGTCTCACCTATCTCATGGTAATGAACAAGGGGGGCTAAGTGGGGCTCCGGTGAAAGCAAAATCGACGGCAGTGATAAAAGAACTGGCAAAACATTTAGACGGGAAATTACCGATTATTGGCGTGGGTGGTATTACCACGGCAAACGACGCGCAGGAAAAAATTGACGCTGGGGCTAGCTTGGTACAAATCTATACGGGGTTTATCTATGAAGGGCCAGATTTGATTCGTCAATCTGCTAAACGTTTGGCTAGGCATTCGTAAATAATATGAAGTGGGCTTAAGTATGCTGTGGGCGTAAACTGAAAAGGGCAACTTCGCCTGAAGTTGCCCTGTATTTCAGGCTCGAAGCCCTAGGAATGACAATACGCCATTCGTTATATAGTTTGCCGTGGGCTTCATTCTATCCTCTAATAGAACGAACGCTTGCCCTATTCGGTTTAATCGAGTCCCGTGTACCAATCAAGCCACGAAGGGGGAAAGGTAGTACGGGCGAAAATCGCTGAAATCTGAATTATCCGATATTTGCAATTTTATGAATACCGGAGACGCCGGTAAAGCCTTGCCATTGGTCGGTTCGCCCGTCGCGCCAACCATTTAACCAAAATTGTCGAGTATGGGCATTGTTCTTTTGACTTTCCCTGTAGTCCGGCACTGTGTCCGCGGGAGTAAGCGCGATTAGACTTGTCTCGCTTCTGTCTTCTCATAAAACGGTGTCCTCGTTATTGCTGCTGGGCTTCAGCGCAATAACTGTAAAATTGCAACGAGTAATAGTGATGAATATACGTTATGACGCGTGTTTAAAAACATGTTCCATAACTACTTTTATAACTACTTGATAACTACGTTAAAATACTCTTTTGAGTGCTTATTAAAGCGTGCGTTATAACGTCTGTTAAAACGCGTACAACTAAGAGTAACTACAATTAAACTTTACGCCTGAAACTAGAACAGTAAAAAACACGACGGCTTTAAACCATGACAGCTTGCAAACGTTCCTGCTAACCTCCTGTGATGTGTTTGTTTGGGAGACACTATATAAATATCGAATTTTTGATGTTTTGTCTTCTAATAAAAAAGCATAAAAAAAGGTTTTTTATAGTATTGCTTGGAATAGGCGAAAAATGCCGTAAAACGCATGAATTACGTTATAACTGTTTGAATAATATTGAATTAAATTCAGCTTTATGCTGACGAAATCTAGGAAATACTATGTCTACTGCCTCATTACATCCCTATGTTGTCACCTGCGCAGGAGGGGTTGAAAAATTATTATTAGATGAAATTCAGACGCTTGGAGGAAAACAGTGTGAGGTAGTGTCCGGTGCAGTCCACTGCCAGGCAGATCTAGAGACCGCTTATCGGATTTGTCTATGGAGTCGACTTGGATCTCGTGTTTTGAGAACTCTGTCACACTTTTCTGCTGATGACAGTGACGATCTTTATGAGCAAGCCACCATGTTGCCGTGGAGCGATCACATAGGTGAAGATTGCACCATGGCGGTGCAGTGTGGCGTGGCGAAAGATGAGAAAGAAAATAGTCATTATTTGGCACTAAAGCTTAAAGATGCCATTGTTGATCGCTTTACCCGTAATCAGAAGCCGCGCCCTTCTATTCAGAAAACAAGGCCTGATGTGATGGTGTTTTTGTTTCGTGCGGCAGGCAAAGCGACCATCAGTATTGATTTCTCGGGAGCACCTTTGCATTTAAGGGGGTATAGAACAGAAGCCGGTCAGGCTCCTTTAAAAGAAACCCTGGCAGCAGCAGTTGTCGCGGCAGCTGGAGTGGATGCTGAGGGTGTTGGTCAAATTGTCGACCCGATGTGTGGTTCTGGTACGCTGTTAGTTGAAGCGGCTATGGTGGTTGGGGATATTGCGCCAGGATTGGAGCGTGATTATTATGGTTTCCAGGGCTGGAAGCAGCATGACGAGGTAATGTGGGAGTCGTTACGGGAAGAAGCTCAGGGGCGACGTACGTTGGGTATGGCGAAGGTTTGGCCAGCGATACGAGGCTACGATGCGGATAAAGACGTTATTAGCGTCGCGATTAATAACGTTCAACGAGCGGGGTTATCTGGGAAAATCCATATTGAACGACGTGAGCTTGCGCAGTTTACATTACCGAAGAATGATGCGGAGTCGGGGGTTATTTTATGTAACCCTCCCTACGGTGAACGTTTAGGCCACGGTGATCAACTGATGCATCTTTATCGTTGCATGGGTAGAACCTTTGGGCAACATTGCGGGGGCTGGAAAACGGCAATCATCAGCAATGGTATTGAGTTCCTCGATTCCATGGGGTTAGTACAGTTAGAGACAATACGGTTGTATAACGGGGCTATACGGTGTTATTTAAGGCTCTCAACGGCACCTGTTGACGCAGAGGCTACATTGCCTATTGTTCACCCATTGTCGCTTAGAGATGTTCCTGTGGAAGGGGAGGGGGCTGATTTCTCCAATCGGTTGAAAAAGAATTTCCGTAAACTCACCAAATGGATAAAGAAGAACGATATAGCGAGTTATCGGTTATACGATGCGGATATGCCGGAA
>MAAC01010701.1_pt1 | contig 13485 bp, 12 predicted proteins | sample 1115981 | NCBI WGS metagenome assembly MAAC01 (sample SAMN04961126, study PRJNA320927) | seawater metagenome | isolation source: sample BD02T64 sea water enriched with oil for 64 days | place: USA:Gulf of Mexico | collected 2013-07-27 | reverse complement strand
TGGTGCGTTGCTGTATTGGTTGGAGCCTTGTTGAAAATCGATTTCGTTTGGCTCCTGTCCGATACGCTTAATGCGATGATGGCATTACCAAATCTGATTGCTTTGCTCCTTCTTAGCCCAGTTGTTTTCAAACTGACAAAAGAATACTTCGCAAAGCGAGAAGAAGCTGAAGAAAAATCACAAAATTCAGATGTCTAATTAGATTGTCTAATTTTGGCGTCTAGGGGCTTGAGAGCCGGGTATTCTCCTGACTTCCTGTAATATCTGGCTCTTACTATAGTGCTTTCAATTAATTTTTACCCCCCTTGTCGTTATGCACGGGAGCAAAGAGTAAAGTGTAGGCAAACCTACATGAGCGATGCAGCGACCCGGATGACTGGGGCGAGGAAAAGTTAAGTGGAAGTACTATAAAAAAGCCTACTCCTTGCCCGGTTTCGGGTGAGCACTAAGCCTCTGGTATGATTTCATATCGGAGGCTATTTTTTTACCCTAGCCTTCGAGTTTCTCTGTGTCTGCATCCTTACCTGCTGGCAAGTGCACAACAAAACCTGAACATTCCTGATCTGCATAAGGCTTGATACGGGCAATCATTTCTTTTTTAAGAAGCTCAACAAGATGCTTCCCGACCGGGCGAAACAAGGTTTCTCCGCTACCGGGTACAGGTGGGTCCAACCGGATAAGCACAGATCTAATCTGACGGCGACGACGCTGCCTCTCAATCATCTGACGAATTGATTCAAGCGAATGCCTCAAATCCAGGCCAGTAAGATCCAGTTCAAAGTCGGCATGACCACTGCGGTCAATCAGACTATCAAAATTCAGTGGCGTGTCGTCCATATTCGACCCCAATCAATACCCAACATCGCAGAGCAGACTCTCCTACGCAAAGGCATCATATCGGGAAAACATGTCAGTACCAAGCACCCGGCGATCTCAAATTTTAACCAAAGAAAAAGGGAAGCCGAAACTTCCCTTTTAAACATTTTATAGCAATGAGTTACATACTGAGTAAAAGACGCTGCGGATCTTCCATGCACTCTTTAATACGCACAAGGAAAGTCACGGCTTCACGACCATCGATCAGGCGATGATCATAACTCAGCGCGGTATACATCATTGGACGAATGACCACCTGGCCGTTCACCGCAACGGGGCGCTCTTCGATTTTATGGAGGCCAAGAATACCACCTTGGGGCATATTGAGAATAGGAGTGGAAAGCAGAGACCCAAAGACGCCGCCATTGGTGATGGTGAAACTGCCGTTGGTCATGTCATCCATGCCCAGTTTGCCATCTCGCCCTTTTTTCGCAAGATCACCGAGACTACCCTCAATTTCGGCAAAGCTTTTCTTGTCGCAATCACGAATAATCGGCACCATCAAACCAGATGGTGTAGAAACCGCCATACCGATATCAAAGAAATGATTATAGACGATATCATCACCGTCAATACGCGCATTAACCGCAGGCACATCCTGCATTGCCTGAACAACGGCCTTGGCAAAGAAACAGTTGAAGCCAAGACGCACACCGTGCTTTTTCTCAAATGCTTCTTTGTATTGCTTACGTACTGACATCACTGCTGACATATCAATTTCATTGAAAGTCGTCAGCATTGCCGCTGTGTTCTGAGCTTCTTTGAGACGGCGAGAGATGGTTTTACGCATCTTGGACATCTTCTCGCGAGATTCTCTGGCCACGACAGGCGCGATCGGTTCAGCAGCTTTTGGCGCAGCTGCTGCAGCTGAAACAACCGGAGCAGGAGCCGCTGGCGGGCTTTTCAGATGCTCAAGAACATCGCCTTTAGTCAAAGCGCCGTCTTTTCCAGTCCCCTTGATCTGATGAGGATTAAGATCATTTTCAGCAACCAGTTTGGCAACGGCTGGTGGAAGCGTCATTGCAGCAGAGGCAGAACTTGTCTCAAGGAAAGCAACGAGATCAGCCGGAGTTACCTTACCACCAGCGCCAGATCCTGAAATTTGAGAAGGATCGAGAGCCACACCATTAACGGCTTGTGCTGGTTGAGACACAGTCGACGGTGTCGACACAGCAGGCGCTGCGGCTGCAGGAGCCGAAATTGCTCCGCCACCACCCGGGGTAATCACACCCAGGATCGCACCAACACCAACATCCGAATCAGCTTCGGCTGTAATAGAAGTCAGAACCCCTGCAACAGGTGCATTAACTTCTAACGTGACCTTGTCCGTTTCCAGTTCACAAATTGCTTCATCCTGAGCAACAACGTCACCTACAGATTTCATCCATTGAGCAACTGTCGCTTCCGTAACAGATTCACCCAGAACCGGAACAGGAATCTCAACCGGATCTCCTGATGCTTCAAAAGAAGCTACGCTCGAGCTTTCAGTTACAGCAGCCGGGGCCGCCACTGCCGGAGCCGCCGCTTTTGGTGCCGCTGGAGCCGTTGCCGCCCCACCTTCTACGATTGACCCCAAGAGAGCACCCACTTCAACATCGTCACCTTCTTGGGCAACGATGCCTTCGAGTACACCTGCGGTTGACGCGTTAACTTCTAACGTGACCTTGTCAGTTTCCAGTTCAACAATAGCTTCATCCATGGCAACAGCTTCGCCTGGCTGCTTTAGCCATTTAGCGACAGTTGCCTCTGTTACAGATTCCCCTAGTGCCGGAACTACTATTTCGGTGGCCATTTTATGTCTCTATATATGTTTATTTATTATATCTGGTCTTCATTTGATCTGACTGTCTGGTTCTTAAACAGTCAGCTATAAAAAAGGGTGATCCGGGACTGGATCACCCTTTCCAATTACTCTCCGGCTTTTGCCACCGGACGAAGCTTTTCAACTTTAGTCGCTGCAGCATCTCGCGCTTCAAGCTCTTCGGCTTTGCGAGTCTGAATTCGGCTCATGGCTTTCTTGCCAAGAGTGAAGGCATCATCAAGCAGAGATTCGAGCTGAAGAACATGCTTCTTGGCAGATCCCGTTGCCGGAGAAGCCGCGGTCTTACGACCTGCATAACGAGGACGTATGTGCTTAAAGCCCATTTCCTCGGCAACTTCCTCAATAAAGGTCGAAACAAAGCTCCAGGCCCCCATATTCCGATGCTCTTCCTGACACCAGACCAGATCACAATGCTCATACCCTTTAAGTGCCTTTGAAAGCGCTTCAGCTGGGAACGGATAGAGCTGTTCCAGCCTGATGAGATGAACATTATTCATGCCGCGCTTTTCTCGTTCCTCCAGAAGGTCGTAGTAAACCTTACCGGTACAAAGAATAACCTGCTTTATCTTGCTCGGTGGATTGACCGTAACACTACTCGGTAACACTCGGTGGAAGGATGTATCAGCCATCATGTCTTCAAGGCTGGATACACAGCGCTTGTGACGCAAAAGAGACTTCGGCGTCATAATGATCAAAGGCTTACGGAAACCACGGTGTATCTGGCGACGCAAAACGTGGAAATAGTTCGCAGGCGTCGTACAGTTAACAACCTGAATGTTATCTTCGGCACAGGATTGCAGGAACCGCTCTACGCGACCCGATGAATGTTCAGGCCCCATGCCTTCGTATCCATGCGGTAGAAGCATCACCAGACCAGACATCCGCAACCACTTTGATTCGCCCGATACAATGAACTGATCAATAATGATCTGCGCACCGTTAACAAAGTCACCAAACTGAGCTTCCCAGAGTACCAGCGCATCCGGTTCAGCGAGAGAATAACCGTATTCAAATCCGAGAACAGCGAGCTCGCTCAGTGGGCTGTTAATAATTTCAGCCTGTCCCTGACTCTCGCGAATATTATTCAGCGGCTTGTATTCGGTCTGGTCATTTTGATCAATCCAGGCAGCATGGCGATGTGAGAATGTCCCACGATTACAATCCTGTCCAGACAATCGAACTGGGTGACCCTCGACCAAAAGCGTACCATAAGCAAGTGCTTCCGCAGTTCCCCAATCTATCCCTTCACCACTATCGATCATAGCCTGCTTGGCCTTGAGCTGACGCGTGAGTTTACGGTGGATATTGAAACCAGCAGGAATTTTACAAAGCGTATTGCCGACCTCTTTAAGAAGGTCGAGCTCAACACCCGTATCACCCCGACGGGCATCGTACCCGCGTACCGCGCCCATATGGGCCCATTTTCCTTCAAGCCAATCAGCCTTGTTCGGCTTATACCCTTCAGCGATCGCGAACTCTTCTTCGAGCTTATCCCACCATGTTTTGCTGATGGCATCGATGTCGCTTTGGGTAATCATTCCTTCTGCAGATAACTGTTCAGCATAAAGCTCACGCACCGAGCGTTGCTGGGCAATTTTCTTGTACATTTGTGGTTGAGTAAATGTTGGCTCATCGCCCTCGTTATGCCCAAAGCGGCGATAACAGAACATATCGATGACGACATCTTGTTTAAAGGTCTGGCGGTATTCAATCGCGATACGCGCCACATGCACCACAGCTTCGGGATCATCACCATTTACATGAATAATTGGCGCCTGAATTGCTTTTGCAACATCGGTACAATACGGACCGGAACGGGAATGAACCGGATCAGTTGTAAAGCCGATCTGGTTGTTCACGATAAAATGGATCGTTCCACCCGTCGTATAGCCGTCTAATTCTGACAAATCCAATGTTTCAGGAACAAGACCCTGCCCGGCAAAGGCTGCATCACCATGAAGCAGAATACCCATGATTTTGGTACGATCAGTATCGTTTTTCTGATCCTGCTTGGCGCGAACCTTACCAATAACAACGGGGTCAACAGCTTCGAGGTGTGACGGGTTTGCTGTCAGGGAAAGATGAACTGTGTTGCCATCAAACTCACGATCAGATGAGGTCCCCAGGTGGTATTTCACATCGCCAGAGCCACCGACATCTTCCGGATTCGCGGCACCCCCCTTGAACTCACTAAAGATTGCCTGGAACGGTTTGCCCATAAGGTTTGCAAGTATGTTGAGGCGACCACGGTGAGAAACACCCAGGACAACCTCTTCCAGACCTAGCGCGGAACCACGTTTGAGGATCTGCTCCAGAGCCGGAACCATTGTCTCGGCACCGTCCAAACCAAAGCGTTTGGTACCCGTGTATTTTTTTCCGAGGAACTGCTCGAAAATTTCCGCCGCAGACAACCGTTCAAGGATCGCCTGTTTGCCCTTGGCGGTAAAATCAGTGCGATTGTGTATGCCTTCGATACGCTCCTGAATCCAAGCTTTCTGCTCGGGCTCCTGAATGTGCATAAACTCGACACCGATTTTCCCGCAGTAGGTTCTGCGAACCCGCTCTACGATCTGACGTAGGGTTGCGGTCTCCAGCCCTAAAACACCATTGATGAAGATCGGTCGATCCATATCTCCGTCGCCAAAGCCGTAAGCCCGTGGATCAAGTTCAGGATGAGGTGTGATCTTCTTCAATCCCAGAGGATCGAGGTTCGCTTCCAAGTGTCCACGAACACGGTAAGCCCTGATCAGCATCAATGCTCGAATAGAATCGAGAATTGCCCGCCGATTTTCTTCTTCGTTCAATGGAGTAGTTGTTGTACCGGTTGCGACAGCAGGTGCTGCACCGCGTATACCAGTCAAGAGGTCCTTGGCATCATCTTCAAGGTTGGAGAAGAACGATTGCCACCCCGCATCAACTGATGCGGGGGTGCTTAGAAACTGGGCATAAAGGTCTGCCAGTTCGCCGGCTTTAGGGCCAAAGTAGCGGGCTTCATGCCCAACGTTGGTGTTCGCCATCTTAAACGTAACCGAACTGGAGGTTACCAGTCCGGCTCCCTCCCAATTAGGTTGTTTATCCTTGCATCGCTTTCAGCATCGTACTGCCTAGGCTAGCAGGAGAATCAGCGACTTGGAAGCCCGCAGATTTCATAGCTTCGATTTTATCGTCTGCGCCACCTTTGCCACCAGCGATAATCGCACCGGCATGACCCATGCGACGTCCTGGAGGTGCTGTAACTCCAGCGATGAAACCAGCGATTGGTTTTTTCACTTTAGATGCTGCGAAGAATTCTGCGGCTTCTTCTTCGGCACTACCACCAATTTCACCGATCATGATGATGCCTTGAGTTTCGTCATCAGCAAGGAACAGTTCGAGGCAATCGATAAAATTCGTGCCATTTACCGGATCTCCACCGATACCGATACAAGTGGACTGGCCAAGTTTTGCAGCCGTTGTCTGAGCAACAGCTTCATAGGTCAATGTACCCGAACGAGAAACGATCCCGATTTTACCACGCTGGTGAATGTGTCCCGGCATAATACCGATTTTACATTCATCAGGAGTGATGATACCCGGGCAGTTAGGACCAATCAGGCGAGACTTAGAACCCGCCAACGCCCGTTTCACACGGACCATGTCCAAAACCGGAATACCTTCTGTGATACAGACGATAAGTTCTACGCCTGCATCTACGGCTTCAAGAATTGCGTCCCCTGCGAAGGGTGGCGGCACATAAATCACAGAGGCATTTGCTTCTGTTGTGTGAACGGCTTCGGCAACCGTGTTGAATACCGGAAGATCAAGATGGCTCGTACCACCTTTACCGGGGGTAACACCACCAACCATCTGAGTGCCATAAGCCGCGGCCTGCTCTGAGTGGAAAGTTCCCTGAGCACCAGTAAAGCCCTGACAAATTACACGCGTGTTTTTATTTACAAGTACCGACATGTTACGCGGCCTCCTTCACGGCTTTGACCACTTTTGCAGCAGCGTCGGCCAAATCATCACCAGAAATAATCGGCAAACCCGATTCCGCCATGATTTTCTTACCAAGATCGACGTTGGTACCTTCGAGGCGCACCACCAAAGGAACGCTGAGAGATACTTCACGTGCCGCCGCAACAACACCCTCTGCAATCACATCACAACGCATGATGCCGCCAAAGATGTTAACAAGAATACCTTTCACGTTTGGATCGGAAAGAATGATCTTGAACGCAACGGTTACTCGTTCTTTTGTCGCGCCACCACCAACGTCTAGGAAGTTGGCGGGTTCACTACCATAAAGCTTGATAATGTCCATCGTCGCCATCGCAAGACCTGCGCCGTTGACCATGCAACCGATTTCACCATCAAGAGAGATGTAGTTGAGCTCATGCCGGGCAGCTTCGAGTTCCTTGGCATCTTCTTCGTCTTCATCGCGCATACCCGCAACGTCTTTGTGACGGAACAGCGCGTTGTCGTCGAAGTTCATTTTTGCATCGAGAGCAATAATGTCACCCGCACCTGTGACCACAAGCGGATTGATCTCAACGATGCTGGCGTCGAGTTCCATAAACGCTTTGTACATGGTCGCCATGAACTTAACAGCAGAGCCAACCTGTTTACCCTCAAGGCCAAGGCCGAAAGCGAGATTACGTCCGTGATAAGGCATAAAACCTTCAACTGGATCGATAGCAACTTTGAGAATTTTTTCAGGTGTTGCTTCCGCAACTTCCTCGATCTCCATACCGCCTTCGGTAGAGGCCATGATCGTCACGCGGCTTGTCACGCGGTCGATAAGCATACCAAGGTACAGTTCACGTTTGATATCACAGCCTTCTTCGATGTAAAGGCGCTTAACTTCTTTGCCCGCAGGGCCAGTCTGCTTGGTCACGAGGGTATGACCGAGCATCTTGCGTGCGTTTTCTTTCACATCATCAAGAGATTTACAGAGACGAACTCCGCCATCGCCATCCGGGTCGTCCGTAAAGCGACCAGCGCCACGTCCACCTGCGTGAATTTGGGATTTTACAACCCAGATTGGTCCGCCGAATTCGCGGGCTGCGTTCTCTGCCTCTTCCGGTGTAAAAGCAACTGACCCTTTAGGGACGGCTACACCGTACTTTCTCAGCAGCTCTTTAGCTTGATATTCATGAATGTTCATGGGACGCCACAAAGCCTCAATGGTTTTATTTTTTGAATTTAAGTAGGGCCGAAAAGCCCTGGATAGTGACAACATACTCTTTATTTAAGAAAGAGCATACCGCGTGATACTTATCGATAGATTAACATCACCAACCGGGAGCGCAACCGCACCGCAACATTTTTTGTCGGAAAACTGACATAAAATGGCGCTAACAGTCGGAAACAAGAAAGGCGTTGGGACCGAAATCCTCAACGCCTTCTTTAATTACACAATTTTAGCAAGAGTTAATTGTGCGATGCACAATTAATCTTAAGCTTTAGATTGAATTTCTTTACAAGCAGCAACGAGTCCTTTGACCGATTCCACAGAACTCGCCAAAAGAGCGGATTCTGAAGCATCAAGTTCAATTTCAACAACTTTCTCGACGCCGTTTTCACCGAGGATCGCCGGCACACCAACATAAAGACCATCAACGCCATACTGACCCTCGAGGTAAGCAGCACATGGCAGAACGCGTCTTTTGTCTTTCAGATAGCTCTCAGCCATCAAAATTGCAGAAGCAGCCGGGGCATAAAAAGCAGAACCGGTTTTCAACAAACCAACGATTTCAGCACCACCGTTTTTAGTGCGCTCAACAATGGAGTCCAATTTCTCCTGGGTCATCCAACCCATCTTGATCAGTTCGGGAAGAGAAATTCCTGCAACTGTTGAATGACGAACCATTGGCACCATTGTGTCGCCATGACCACCAAGAACAAAGGCCGTTACGTCTTCAACAGAAACATTCATTTCATCAGCCAGGAAGTGGCGGAAACGAGCAGAATCGAGAACACCGGCCATACCAACGACTTTGTTTGTCGGGAGACCTGATGCCTGCTGAAGAACCCAAACCATCGCGTCGAGCGGATTGGTAATGCAAATTACAAATGCATTCGGGCAATTCTGTTTAATGCCTTCGCCAACAGACTGCATAACCTTGACATTAATACCAAGGAGATCATCGCGGCTCATACCAGGCTTACGGGCAACACCCGCAGTTACGATAACAACGTCAGCATCTGCGATGTCCGCGTAATCATTTGCGCCTTTAAGATTTGCATCAAAGCCTTCAACCGGAGAAAGCTGAGCAAGATCAAGCGCCTTACCCTGTGGAACTCCTTCGGCGATGTCGAAAAGGACAACATCTCCCAAATCTTTCATTCCAGCTAGTAAAGCGAGTGTACCGCCAATATTACCAGCACCAACAAGCGCGATCTTTTTACGTGCCATGATTTCTGTCCCTATTCGGATTTCTTCGGCCCGATCGGGCCCTCGACCAACATTCGGAGCAGGCTGAATAACCTGCGAAATTATAATGGGATTCCTAACGCGAAAGCCCTGTCTGAGCAAGGTGCTTTGTTGCAACGCACACAAACAGCTTGTAATTTAACGAAAAAATGACTGCACCGAAGCCCCCGTGGCCTTAAGAATAAAACAGATGAGTTAACTAATCTGCGCAATTTACACAGGTCGTGGCATAGGGAAGCGCGGTGAGACGCCCTTCAGGAATATCTTCTCCACAGCCGGAACAGACTCCATAAGTCTCTTTCTTAATACGGGTTAAGGCTGCACGAATCTGATTGATTTCGTCTAAACCAGCCTCTTCCAGACCTTCCAGAACCTGATCACCTTCGCTCTCGGTTGCGTTTTCACCCCAGTCCTGACTATGAGGTTCCCGTAAATCCTGCTCTATCTGGTCAACCCTAACCCCAAGCTCTTCCATGCGAGCTCTCAGCTTGGTTTCGATTTCCTTCAGATTCAGCATTTGCATCTACTCCCTTCAGACATTGCTATTGGGATGGTGCCACTCGTGAAATCTGCATCCGAGTACCAATCAGAGGTATCGTTCAGTAATTCAAGCCAGATTTTCCGAGTCTATAGCAGGCGAAGTAACAATCTTCACCTGAAAGTCTAAGGCTATTTGCATAAAAAAGGAAGTATTTCCTTAACTTATCAACAGTTCAAAGCCATTTCATTCCACTGGGATATTAACGTCTATCTTAACCCCGAGACATTAGCCCCAAGACATCAGCCCAAGTGTGGCAAAGCGATATACTCCTGGGATCTCATTTCCTGTAACCGGCTAACCGTGCGTTCAAATTCAAAAGCTCCATCCCCTTCAGGGTAAAGCTCCTCAGGCTCTGCCGCAGCCGATAAGACGAGATTACAGCGATGCTCATAAAGCGCATCAATCAATGACATAAAGCGCCGGGCTTTATCGCGGTTATCAGGCCCCAAACTTGGAACGCCTGACATGATAATTGTATGATATTTCCCAGCAACAGCCCAGTAATCTCCCGGTCCTAAAGCCACGGCACAAAGCGCATCAAAACTCACAAAAGCAACACTTCGAGCGGCACGCTTGATCTCAAGATGACGGCCCTTAACCAGAAGGACCTCTGGCTTCGAAACCGCGCCGTCAGTCAATTTGAGAAATGCATCCTCAAGAGCATCATCCGCCATTTCTCCCAAAGGGGTGTGATAGACGGGTAAGTTCCGCATTCGTTCAAGGCGATAATCAATGCCTGAATCAAGTTGGAGAACGTCTAATCTCTCTTTCAGGATATCAATAAATGGCAAGAAACTTTCGCGCTGCAGGCCATTTTCGTATAATCGATCAGGTGACCAGTTTGAAGTCGCCACCACCACCACGCCCTTTTCAAACAAGGCTCCGAACAGCCGTGCCAGAATCATGGCGTCTGCAATATTCACAACGTGAAACTCATCAAAACAAAGTAAGAGTGCCTCTTCAGCCAACTCTTCTGCCAGATCAGGCAAGGGATCTGAGCGTGTCCCCTTATGACGTTCGCGCCATTTGTGTAGCCTCTCCTGTACCTCTTGCATGAATGCGTGAAAATGTACCCGTCTTTTTTTTTCAACCGGGGCAATGGAAAAGAACATATCCATAATTGTGGACTTACCAGTTCCAACACCCCCAAAAAGATATAACCCCTGCGGGGGAGACACCTTTCGCCGCCCAAGACCAAGACGTTCTTTCCAACCTCCCATCCCGGTAGAAGATTGATATTTCTTAAGCGCAAGATAAAGACTTTGTAGCTTCTCTGCAGCCAATTCCTGGGTTTGATCTGGCCGCAATTCGCCTGAATTTCGCATATCGCGATAAAGAAATAGAGGGCCTTCACTCATATACTGTTTCCGAATTCAAACGTTATAAACAGATCCACCTATCGACCTCCAGAACAGTCGAGAATGGTTCCATTACAATAGGATGCCTCTTCAGAACCAAGCCAAACAACCGCATTCGCAACTTCTTGAGCGGTACCAGCTCGACCTTGCGGGATAATTGGCGCGATACGGGCAACCCTTCCAGGCTCACCACCAGAAGCATGAATCTCGGTATCTATTATACCTGGCGAAACGGCATTAACCCGTATGCCCTCACACCCAACTTCTTTTGCCAAACCAATCGTCATGGAATCTACAGCAGCTTTAGAAGCGGCATACCAAATATATTCTCCCGGAGAACCTAGCCTTGCAGCAATGGAAGATACGGTTGTGATCACCCCGCCCTTTCCTCCGTGCTTAGTTGACATGCGTTTTACTGCAGCTTGAGCACAGTAGAGAGTTCCCAATGTATTAATTTTGACAACCTGTTCCATCAGCTTTGGATCAACCTCATCAAAACGACAGATCTTCCCCGTGATCCCGGCGTTACAGGTAACAGCCGTAACGGGCCCGAACTCAGCTTCGGTTTTTTGAAAAAGAACGTCAACCTGTTCAGCATCAGATACATCAGCTTGCACAGATATTGCGCTGCCGCCTTGTCCGTTGATTTCAGCGACAAGTGCATTGGCATCAGAAGATCTACTGTGATAATTGACACAAACTGCATAACCCCGGGATGCAGCCAATCGGGAAATTGCAGCTCCAATGCCTCTACTCCCCCCCGTTACGATCATTACCTTTTTCATTTTGGTCCTCTGTCTAGCCCGTAGCCTTGTTCTGATTTTTGCATTCAATACTGCATTGCGAGACCATAAAAGCCTGAATTGATTGTAATTTCAACAACCAGATCTGCTGTAAAAAGATATACTGATAAAACAACAGTCAGAAGCAGGAGAATAAAATGAACGAAGATGCCCTGAATATGAGTATCCGAAAATTTCTCAAGAAAGTTGGAATCACTTCACAAAGAGAGATCGAGGCCGCCATTCGTAAGGGCCTGGACGATGGGAATTTAAGTGGTAAAGCCACCCTTCCCATCTCGGTCAAACTGCAGTCATCCGAATTGGGATTAGATCATCAGATTGAAGGAAAAATCGAACTCGAGTAATTTTATTTTGCCTCTAGCGACGGTTTTCAAAATTCCCTGCGTTGAAAGAGCATGAAACAATTAACGCCCGATAATTTATCCAAATAATTTACAAGATACTTTATCAGACAACTCATGCGCGGAGAATTAATATGATTAGCAAAAAAACCATCATCGTTGCCAGTAGCATCGTCTTTCTTGCTGCCGGAGCAGCTTTAGCCGCAGGTGGCGGTAAGTGGAGTAACCATATTAAAGACGCCGATACCAACGGCGATGGGCAAATCACGCAGGAAGAGCTGCAAAATTCACAAGCCACACATTTCAACCAAACCGATAGCAACAGCGATGGGCAAATCAGCCTTATTGAAATGCAAGAGGCGATTGCCAAACACATGGCCGAGAGAACAAAATCTCAATTCGACAAAATGGACACTGATCAGTCAGGTAACCTTACAGCTGATGAGTTCAACGCCCGGATGAATAAAATGATGGAACATCTGGACCGTAATGGCGATGGTGTCATTAATAAAGATGAAATACCACGGCATGGCCGCGGGCAAGGCTAAGTACGATCCAGAAATTGTCCCGAGATCGTGATGAAGAGATGAAAAAAGGGATCTGGGTCTAGAATGACACAGCCTCATCCCCCCAAAGAGGATGCAAAACTAATGGCCCAGGTTGCACAGGGAGACGCAGTCGCCTGCCGTCTTCTTGTGCAACGCCACCTTGGTCCTCTGGTTGGTTTGGCCTTGCGAATGACAAACAACAAAGCTGAAGCAGAAGATATCGCTCAGGAAGCTTTTGTAAGGCTATGGATACAGAGTAAAAATTGGCAAGCCAAAGCTAAAATATCAACCTGGCTATACCGTGTAGCCCACAACCTGTCCATTGATTCAATAAGACGAAAAGAACGACAAAAACTGGCCTCAACCGATATGACTGAAATAGAAGACACCCGTGCTAATCAACATGGAATACTGCACCAGAAAGATGTTACCAATCAGGTCGAGGCCGCAATATGCTCTCTGCCCGAACGGCAACGCACCGCGATTACACTCATCCATCACAGAGATTTAAGTAACAAAGAGGCTGCCAACATAATGGACGTTTCCGTCGATGCTCTTGAATCTCTTTTAGCCCGAGCCCGAAGAAGCCTTCGGAAGGCCCTGGAACAACAACGTGAAGATCTGTTAGGAGCAAAAGGATGACGGATCAAATCCCATTAACCCAAGAAGACAAAGAACAAATACAGTTCTTACTCGACTGCTATGGGGCCTATGAACATCACTGGCCAGAAGAAAAGCGCGCCTGGATGTTGCAGTGGATGCAAGTTTCTCCCGAGGCCCG
>MAAC01012701.1_pt1 | contig 13490 bp, 14 predicted proteins | sample 1115981 | NCBI WGS metagenome assembly MAAC01 (sample SAMN04961126, study PRJNA320927) | seawater metagenome | isolation source: sample BD02T64 sea water enriched with oil for 64 days | place: USA:Gulf of Mexico | collected 2013-07-27 | reverse complement strand
TGGTGATGATCATGCGGCGCGGGAAGCGTCGCGCGGAAATGGCGCAGGCCCCGCCAGAACAGCCACAGCCCGACACAGGCAATCGCGCCATAGCTGACGGGGGCCATAATCGCCTCTGTCAGCGAAATCATACGCTCGCGCCCCAAGTGCAACAGGCTCACGCCGGTATAGACCAGAGCCACTGCCGTCACGGCCTGACCCAGCGACGACAGCAGCGCAATCACCGACAGGCGTAGCATCGGCACAGCCTTGGCCGCGCCATAGCCGCCGATCAACACCTTGCCGTGACCGGGGCCTGCGGCATGTACCACGCCATAGGCGAAACAGGCGGAAAGCAGGGCGGTTACCGCCTCTGGCTGGCCCGCACGCACGGCGCGAAGCGAGAGGGCGATGCTGTTTTGAAACGCGCGTTGATGCGCCGCAGCCCATTGCGCCAGCCGGTCAAAGCCGCCGGTCCACCACAGCGCGGCAAGGGCGATGACCACGCCCAAGGCGATCACGGTCAGGGCGCGGCGCATGTCACATTCACCGTCGGGGCCATTTGCGCGCCGATATCCGGCAGACCCGCGTCGGAAGGATCGGTCTGGGCATCAAGCTGTGCGAGCTGTTGTTGCAGCGCCTCCATCGTGGCGGTGACATCGGGCATGGCGACGCGGGCGCGACAGGTCGGCGCGCGCGTGGTGTCTATTGCGGTCGTGATGTCGTAGGCGGTGTAATAGGTCGCATCATAGGGTTTGATCGTGATCGCTGTCCCCGCGGGGACAGCGGTTTCCAGCGCGCGGGTGTGCATCGTGGTGATCTGTCCGTTGTCAAACTGCGTCGCAATCTCGGTCGGGCCGGACAGCGCGATATTGCTCGCCTCGGCGCTGAGGACCAGATCGCCGTTGAACCCGTCGACCCACTGCATGTCAAAGCCGTTCAGCGTCGCAAGCTCCGTTTCCGTGAGCGCCCCGTCGCCGTCGGCATCAAGGCCCATATCCTCGGTCACCAGCAACGAATAGAGCGCGTCATATTGCCAGGTCACCCGTACATGGGTCAGTTGCCCTTGATCGTCGGCCACAAGCGAGAGCTGCGTGTCGATAAACACATGGGGGTGCGCGGCCAGCGGCGCGGCCCAGAGGGTGAGGATAAAAGGGGCGAGCTGTCGGATCATAGGGGTGTGATACAAGTCTTGGACAGGGGGCGCAATTGCGCGGGCGGCGGATCGGCGCGCTTCCACTCGGCGCGGTTTACCCACCCATGCGACGGCTCAGGTAGCGTTCAAGCTGGGCCATGGCATCATAGATAAGCACCGCAAAAAGCCCCACGATCAGCCCGCCTTGCAGTACATAGGCGGTGTTGTTGGTCAGCAGCCCGGCGATGATGACTTCGCCCAAGGTGCGCGCGGCAACGGTGGAGCCGATGGTGGCGGTGCCAAGGGCGATGACGACGGACAGGCGGATGCCGGTCAGGATTACGGGCAGGGCGAGGGGAAGCTCCACCCGCCACAGGCGTTGCCAGCGGTTCAGCCCCATGCCACGTGCGGCCTCCATCGTGGCGGGGGGCAGGGTCGACAGGGCGGTGATCGCGTTCTCGAAGATCGGGAGCAGCCCATAGAGAAACAGCGCCACCAGCGTCGGCCCCGCCCCGAACCCCAAGGCAGGCACAGCAAGCGCCAGCACCGCGACGGGGGGGAAGGTCTGGCCGATGTTGGTGATCGTGCGTGACAGCGGCAGGAAGGACGCGCCCACAGGACGGGTGACAAAGATCGCCAACGTCACCGCCACCAGCGTCGCCGCAACAGAGGCAAGGGCCACCAGCCCAAGATGGCTAAGCGAGAGCGACAGCAAAGAGCTGCGTGCGTAAATGACCGGTCCGCCCGCCGGGGCCAGCGGCGCAAAGAGCGGCGCGAACCAGTCGGGCCGTAGCACCAGAGCGAGCAGCAGCGCCAGCAAACCGGCGCGTAGCAGGTTGCCCGCTGTCATGCGTGCACCTCGGCGCGGGCGCGGATCGCGTCCAGCGTCACGCGGCCGATGATCTTGCCCTTGTCGGTGATCGGCACGGCGCTGCGCCCCGTCCACAGGCAGGCCGACAGCGCGTCGCGCAGATTTGCCTCGCGGGGCAGGGGCGCGCCGTTGGCGGGACCGTCCTCCATCACCTCAGCCAGCGGGGTGAGGGAAAGCAGCCGCAGCGGGCGTTCGACATCGCCCACCATATCGGCGACAAAATCGGTCGCGGGGTGGGTGATGATCTCTGCCGGGGTGGCATGTTGCACCAGCTTGCCGCCATCCATCACCGCCACGCGGTCGCCCAGACGAATGGCTTCCTTCCTCCATATCATGGGTCACGAGGATGATGGTGGAGCCGAGCGTCTGCTGGATGCGGCGCAGATCCTCTTGCGCGCGGGTGCGGATGATCGGGTCGAGCGCGCCAAAGGGTTCATCCATCAGGATCAGATCAGGGCGCGAGGCGAGGGCCCGTGCCACGCCGACCCTTTGTTGTTGCCCGCCCGACAGTTCAGAGGGGTAGCGGTGGCGGAAATCTTGCGGTGCCATCGAGAAGAGATCAAGCAGTTCGTCCACGCGGGCGTCGATCTTGTCGCGGGTCCAGCCCAGCAGTTGCGGCACTGCGCCGATATTGCGCGCGACCGTGTGATGCGGGAACAGCCCGTGCCCCTGAATGGCATATCCGATCCGCCGCCGCAGGATATGCGGTTTGACGTCGAGCGTTGATTGTCCGTTGATCCGCACCTCTCCCGAGGTGGGCTCTTCCAGCCGGTTGATCAGCCGCAAAAGCGTTGTCTTGCCCGAGCCGGAGGTGCCCACGATAACTGTGATCGTGCCGGTATCAATGGTCATCGACACGCCATCGACGGCGCGGGCACTGTCGTAGATTTTGGTGATATTGTCGATCTCTATCATGGGGTCTCCTTGGGGAGGCGGCGGGTCAGGTCGACCAGAATATCCATCACGATGGCCGCCGTCAGGGCCAGCGCGACTGTGGGCAGCGCGCCCAACAGGATCAGGTCTGTCGCGGTCTGGTTCAGCCCTTGGAACACGAATGTGCCAAAGCCGCCGCCGCCGATCAGCCCCGCGATGACCGCCAGCCCGATGTTTTGGACCAGCACGATGCGCAGCCCGGTCAGGATCACGGGCAGGCCGATGGGCAGTTCCACGCGCCACAGGCGTTGCGCCGCTGTCATGCCTATTCCGCGCGCGGCGTTCAGGGCTTGCGGCGGCGTGGCGGCCAGACCGGCCACGGTGTTTCCCACGACGGGCAGCAGCGAATAGAGCACCAGTGCGACAAAGGCCGGTGCAAATCCGATGCCCGCGATGCCAATGCTGCGCGCACCGGGCACGGTGGCACCGACCCAGCCCAGCAGGGGGATCATCAGCCCGAACATGGCGAGCGAGGGGATGGTTTGCAGAAAGCTCAGCACCGGCAGGATCGCGCTGCGTAGCGCGGGCTTGCGGTGGCTCAGAACGCCGATGGGAAAGCCGATCAGCCCCGCCATGCCAAGCGACCCGAAGGCCAGCCACAGGTGACGCGTCGTCTCGGACGCGAAGGCGTCACGGCGTGCGGCAAATTCCTGCATCACCGACAGCGGTGCCAGCGCGCCAGAGCCGAGCACGACGGACATGGCACCCAGCACCGCTGTCAGCAACAGTGCGCGCTGAAAGGGCCCCGGTTTCATTGCGGTGATCGCATCGGCCATGAGCAGGGCAAAGATCACCAGCAAGCACCAGAATCCCGCCGCCGGAGAGACCCTTGCGTAATCGCCCGCGCCCTCCAGCAGCGCTGGCGCGCCTTGGACGAGAAGCCACAGCAGCCCCGCCAGCCCCACAAGCGGCCCCGCCAGACGCAGCCCTACGTGCCTTGCCGGCAGGCCCAACGCCAGCCCCGCCACGATCGCTGCCAATCCGTGGATCGTCTGCGCTACGGGGACCACCGCCCAGATCGGCACCGCGTCCCCCGCCACGATGCGGTTTGCGGCCAGCGTCATAAAGGGGGCCAGCATCGCTGCGGCCCCCAGAACGGCAAATAGAACCCCCGGCGCGGATAGCCGCGCCCGAGAGGTCTGCAAGGACATCGTGCCCCGGATCAGTCCAGCACCCCGGCTTGGGTGAGGTAATCACGGGCCACGGCCTCTGCCGGTTCACCGCCCACCTGAATCCGCCCGTTGAGCTTTTGCAGCGTCGCCATGTCCAACCCCTCGAAAATGGGGTTCAGCACCTCGGGGATCGACGGGTATTCGGCCAGTACCTCGGCGCGGACGATGGGGGCGGGCTCGTAGACGGGCTGCACGCCTTTGTCATCCTCCATCACCACCAGACCTGTGGCACCGACACCGCCGTCGGTGCCATAGACCATCGCGGCGTTCACACCCGATGTGCCCCGTGCGGCGGCCTGGATCGTGGCCGCTGTATCACCGCCGGACAGGATCACGGTCTGGTCCGCGTTCAGTTCAAACCCGTAGGTGTCCTGCATCGCGGGCAGCACCGCGGGGGAGGACACAAACTCGGTCGAGGCTGCGAGCTTGACCGTGCCGCCCTGCGCGACCCATGCGCCGAAATCGGACATGGTGGTCAGGTTGTTGTCTTGCGCCACGGGGCCGGTCACCGCGATGGCCCATGTGTTATTGGCAGGGGCCGAGGTCAGCCATGTGACATCGTTTTGCGCGGCGTCAAGCTCGGCCGCGCGGGCGTGTGCGGCTTCGGCGTCTTTCCACACGTCGCTGTCTGCTTCGTTAAAGAAGAAGGCCGCGTTGCCGGTGTATTCGGGGTAAATGTCGATCTGGCCGGACAGCAGCGCCTCGCGGACAACCTGCGTGCCGCCCAGTTGCAGGCGGCGTTCGACAGGCAGGCCCGCGTCCTCTAGTGCAAGGGCGATGACATTGCCCAACAGCCCGCCTTCGGTGTCGATCTTGGACGATACGGTGATGTCGGCGGCCGCGGCCGAGGCCAGTGCCGCGGTAAGGGTCGCGGCGGATACGGTGATACGAAGGGAATTTTTCATGAGATGCAGGCTCCTTGGCGTAAAAAGTGACTGGTTTGTACAACTTGGGGATCAAGGTAGCGGGCCAAGCCGGGAAGCCAAGGGAAATTACTGCGAAAGCGGCAAGCGGCGGGGCGCGCACCGGTCCGTCCGCGCATTTTCGCATTTGTGCGTTGAGGCCGTGCCGCTTAATGACGTCGGCAACACCCATGAATAGGTCGAAGCAGATATGAAATTCCCCAACCTCGCACTGGCAGTCGTGCTGTCGGTCCCCTTTGCTCTTCCCGCGTCGCTGTTCGCACAAAGCGCCACAAGCGAGCAGATTGTCGATATCGCAGATGCCAGCTTTGCGCCGGTAATCGAGCAATATCGAATCCCCGGATTGGTCGTGGGCATCACCTGGCAGGGGCAGCATAGCTTCTATGCGACGGGTGTGGCGGCGCGCAAAGGCAATGTCGCGGCGACGCCGGATACGATCTTTGAGCTCGGGTCGATCAGCAAGATTTTCACCGCGACGTTGGCCGCATTGGCAGAAGACCGCGGTATGCTTGATCTGGATGCGCCTGTGTCGGACAGCATACCCCAGCTTGAGGGGGCCGCTTTCGGCGCGATACGGTTGGTTGATCTGTCCACCCATGTCACCGGTGGCTTGCCGCTTCAGGTTCCCGGCGAGGTTGGCAATGTGCCCGAGCTGATCCGCTGGCTAGAGGGCTGGCAACCGCCGCAACCGGGGACACGCAGCTATTCCAACGTCAGCATCGGCTTGCTGGGGCATATCACGGCACAGACCATGCAGATGTCCTTTGCCCAAGCGGCTCAGGATGTGCTGTTTCCCGCGATGGGGCTTGGGAGCACCTATGTCGACGTGCCGGATGACGCGATGGATCGCTATGCCTTTGGCTATGACCGCAAGACGGATGCGCCCATTCGCGTTAACCCCGGCGTGTTGGCAGATGAAGCCTATGGGGTGAAATCGACCGCCCGCGATATGCTGCGCCTGCTGGATTTGGAGCTGGGTCGCCGCGGGGCAGATCCCGCGCTGACCGCAGCGCTTGAACGCACACGGCAGGGGCAGGCAGAGACGGCCTATTACACCCAAGACATGATATGGGAGCAGTACCCTTGGCCTGTCGATGTCGCCAGGATGGAGGCGGGCAACGGCTATGACTTTATCCTGTCGCCCCAGCCCGCGACCCGCTTGGCCCCACCGTTGCCGCCGCAGCGCGATGTGATCCTGAACAAGACCGGCGCGACCAACGGGTTCGGCGGCTATGTCGCGCTGCTACCGGGGCAAGACCTTGGGATCGTTGTGCTTGCCAACCGCAACTACCCGAACGAGGCGCGGGTTCGTGCGACCCATGCGCTGATCACCGATTTGCTGGCGACGCAGGACTAGCGGGCTTGGCCGGCGCGTTCAGAAGGGGGCGGGTTACGCCGTCCCCAGAAGATCTCGGGCGATGCGGTCAAAGATCCCGCTGCCGATGGGGATAAGGTCATCGGGGAAGTCATAGTCGGGGTTGTGCAGGGCCGCGTGATCCTCCCCCGGTCCGAGACACAGCATCGCGGCTTTGGCCCCCCAGCCGAATACGCCGAAATCCTCCGAAGCGCGCATCGGTACGTTTTCCTCGCCAAAAGGCACGCCGATCGCCTCCATCGCTTTGGTCGCTACGGCATAGGCGTCTGCGTCGTTGATCGAAGCGGCGAAATGGTCATGCACCTCGAAAGAGACGCCCAGACCGTATTCAGCGGCAATCGTTGATGCGAGATCGCGCGCGGCGGCCTCAAGGTTTTCCAGCCCCGCATCGCCGGCGGTGCGCAGAGTGGCAAACACCTCTGCTGCACCCGGCGCGATGCCGAAAGTCGGCTCTCCTATAGTGACGTGGGTGACGGTGACCAGCCGGAAGTCGTCGTTGCGCGGGCCGCCGTCGCCGTGGCCCAGATCATCCAGCGCGGGGATAAGCCGTGCCACCGCGAGCGCGGGCGATACCCCGTCTTGCGGGTCGGCGGCATGGGCAGTTTTCCCGCTGAGCTTGACCTTGAGTCCCATCGACGCGCAGTTGATCAGCCCCACGCGGGTGGAGACAAAGCCGAAGGGGCTGCCCGGTTCATTGTGGATCGCAAAGGCCCAATCCGGTTTGATCGCATCGAATGCGGGATCGCTGACCACTGCTTTGGCCCCGCTGCCGTCCTCTTCCGCGGGTTGGAACATCAGCACCACGCGCCCCGTGGCAACCGGTTTGCGCGCGATCATGCGCCCCAAAGCCAGCAGCATCGTCATATGACCATCGTGGCCGCACACGTGGCTTTTGCCCGCAACCTCGGACAGCCAATCGATATCGCTGTTGCGTTCTTCTATCGGCAGGGCGTCAAGCTCGGCGCGGAACAGGACCGTCGGGCCAGCCGTGCCGCTGTCGAACACCGCCGCGACGCCGTGCCCCCCAAGACCTGTCAGGCTTTAGCGCGTGAACGATGGTCTTTGCGGTCTCTACCTCTTCGCCAGAGACTTCGGGATGGCGGTGCAGCGCGCGGCGAAATTCGGTCAGTTCCACAAGATCACTATTGGTCAACATAAAACGCGACACCTTCTGCTTCGGGGTTTTCTGGTATGTTACGTCAAAGCCCTAACAAACGCGACGGGTGCAGTGTAGCCGCGTTTGTGCGGGCGGTGCGGGAATCCCAGCGTAGGGTTCCGGGCTAGGCGGCAGCCCCGAACCTTTCGCGATACCGGATCGGAGGGACGCCCATCAGTTTGCGGAAATCGCGGCGAAAACTCTCGGCCGAGCCGAAGCCGCAGACGTCTGATATATCGGCCAGCGGGATGGCGCTGTTTTCGAGCAGTTCAGCGGCGCGGGACACCCGTTCAAGCTTGAGCCAGTTGAGGGGGGTATCGCCTGTCTCTTCGCGGAACCGGCGGGCAAGCGTGCGCCCGCTGGTCGCGGCGGTTTGTGCCATACGCGCCATCGGCCAGTCCTCGTCAAGTGTGGCGCGGATCATATCCTGTAGCGCCGCAAGATCCGACCCCATCCGCGCCTTGGGCTCGGGGCGGGGCACGAACTGACGCTGCCCGCCATCGCGTTGTGCGGGAAGGACAAGCCGTCGGGCGACAGACGCAGCGACCTGCGCGCCGTGATCCTGCCGAATGATATGCAGCCCCAGATCCAGCCCCGCCGCCGATCCGGCCGAGGTGAAAACCCTGTCGTCTTCCACGAATAACACATCAGGGTCCACGGATATGTCAGGGTAGCGCGCGGCCAACTTATCGGTGTATCGCCAATGGGTTGTGGCGCTTTTGCCTGTCAGCAGCCCCGCCGCGGCCAAGACAAAGACACCTGAACAGATCGACGCGATCCGTGCGCCTTGGGCATAGGCGTCCTGCAAGGCGGCGCATAGCGCGGGCGGGACAGGGGCATCGGCACCGCGCCAGCCGGGCACGATGATCAGGCTGGCTTGCCGCAGCAGATCAAGATCGTCCTGCGCCTCGATCGTGATGCCGCCCGTGGCACGGATCGGACCGGGTTCGGCCTTAACCGTCGCATAGCGGTACCAATCCGCGAACTCGGGTCGGGGCAGGGCGAAAAGCTCTACCGCGATGCCGAATTCGAAGGTGCACAGCCCGTCATAGGCAAGCGCGCAGACCAAGGGGGCGTTTCGGGGCGCAATTTGGGACATTTTGGCAGAATCCGACCGAAGCTTGTCAATATAGCCAGTATCGCGGGTTTCGCACAAATGGCAATCTTGGATCAGCAACACTTACCGGAGGTTTGACATGACCCTGCACCCTGACCTGCTGAGCGCGATAGAGACCTATTTTGACGCGATACACGAGTGTGACACCGACAAGCTGAATGCCGTGTTCCACCCGGACTCGAGCCTGTTTGACGGCGACAATGGGACGGTCTTTGTAGAGCCGATCGACAGTTTCAGCCGCGATGTCGGGGCCCGCGTCTCTCCTGCCAGCACCGGCCAACCGCGCGAGGCAGAGGTGCTGATGATCGACATGCTGTCGCCGCTGAGTGCAACGGTGAAAATCCGCATCCGCGCCCATGACAATGTCTTCGTCGATCACCTTGGTTTCGTGAAGGGCGCGCAGGGGTGGCAGATTGTATCGAAGATCTGGCATCTTGAGCGGCGCATTGATGCTTCCAGTGCGGTCTGAGCGGCGGGGCAATTCGATTTTACGACAAAACCAAACATTTGAAAGGGATAGGAAATGACCAAGATGAATGCCGTAGGATGGTTCGATATCTATGTGGACGACCTTGATCGGGCAGTCGGGTTCTACGAAGCCATGCTCGACACCAAGCTGGAGCCGATGCCAGACCCGAGCGGTGAGATGCAGATGATGAGCTTCCCGACCGAGATGACAGCCTATGGCGCGGGTTGCGCATTGACCAAAGCGCCTTACGCGGGGCCAGGGGTCGGGGGCACGATTGTCTATTTCATGGTCGAGGATTGCGCCACCCAAGAGGAACGCGCGACCAGCGCGGGCGGCAGCGTCGCGCAGCCGAAAACATCCATCGGTGAGTTTGGCTGGATCCTCGTGTGTCAGGATACCGAGGGCAATATGGTCGGTTTCCACTCCATGCAGTAGCGGCGCAAGTATCGCTTAAATGCGCGCTGGCGAGGGGCCACCCCCGACGCCAGTGGCGCGTCAGCCCGCTTCTTTCCACGTCTGGGGCGTCAGGTAGACGACGCTGTCATCGACGCTGACCATAACGTCACCGTCCTGAATATGCACGCCAAGCTTCATCGCGCGGCTGGCCAGCTTTGCCAGCGCCGCGGTGTCATGCTCTGCCAGATTGACGACCTCGAGCTTGTCGAAACGGGCGGTGCTGCTGCGAACCTTGTCCCACCAGACCTCTGCCGTTTTGCCGCCATAAGAATAGATCACGACCCGCGCGGATTTGTTGCAGGACTGCCGGATGATCTTTTCACTTGGCAGGCCGAGGGCCACCCAAACGTCGATCTCGTCGCTCAGGCTTTTTTGCCAGATATCGGGTTCATCATCGGTCGACAGGCCCTTTGTCATCTCAAGATGCTCATGCGCGTTCAGGGCAAAGGCCAGCAGGCGCACCATCAGACGTTCATCGGTTTCCGACGGGTGTTTGGCCACGGTCAGCTTGTGCGTCTCGTAGTAGTGGCGATCCATGTCCGAGACCGAAAGCTCGACTTTGTAGATCAGAGAATTTTGCGCCATGACGTTGCCGGACCCTTGATGACCGGACTGTCCTATACAGTCTGGTGATGGGGGGCAGTACCTGCCGGTGACTGGATAAACAAGGCGAGACTGCGCTGTGGAAAATCATCTGACAATCCCGTGATCATCTTGGTCCAGACCTGTCAAAGGGTGCCATGAAACCTATGTTGACCAGTTCGAAACCACGCTGTTATACGCGCCCTCCGCCCTAGGCAAAAATTACCCAAGGACAACGACTTAATGATTGAATTCGAATTGAACGGACGGCAGGTCTCTGTCGACGCTGAGCCGGATACGCCCCTGCTGTGGGCGATCCGTGACGAGATCGGACTGACCGGCACCAAGTTCGGCTGTGGCATCGGCGCCTGTGGCGCATGTACCGTGCATATCGATGGGACGGCCACGCGGTCCTGCATCACCTATCTTTCGGATGTCGAAGGGATGAAGGTCACCACCATCGAAGGGCTGGACGAAAACGGCAACCACCCTGTGCAAGAAGCATGGCGGAGCCTGCGCGTGCCCCAGTGCGGCTATTGCCAGTCGGGTCAGATCATGCAGGCAGCGTCGCTGCTGAAAGACACGCCCAACCCCAGCGATGACGACATCGACGCGGTGATGACCGGCAACCTATGCCGCTGCATGACCTATACCCGAATCCGTCAAGCCGTGCGCGATGCCGCCACCGCTATGGGAGGCTCCGACAATGGCTAATTTGATTTCCCGCCTCACAGGCGCAGAGACGCAACCCCAGATGACTCGCCGTGGGTTCCTTGTCTCCATGACGGCCGTTGGCGTTGCATTCGGCTTCCCGCAGGCATCGAACGCCGCAATGAACCCTGCGGTGCCGGATGGCACGCCGGTCACGCCCAATGGCGACACGTTCGAGCCGTCGATGTGGTACTGGATCGACGCCGAGGGTCAGGTCAACGTCAACATCATCCGCGCCGAGATGGGCCAACACGTGGGCACCGCCATCGCGCGTATTCTGGCGGACGAGCTGGAAGTCGCATGGGAAAACGTACACATCACCCATGTCGATACGGCCGAGAAATGGGGCCTGATGGTCACCGGCGGCAGCTGGTCGATCTGGCAAAGCTGGCCCGTCTACCGTCAAGCGGGGGCCGCTGGCCGGACCGCCTTGATCGAAGCCGCAGCGGCCAAATGGGGCGTTGATGCCTCGGGTCTGACCGCACGCGATGGTGCGGTGACCGATGGCACGCAAACCATCAGCTATGGTGATCTGGTGGCCGAGGGTCTTGACCGCAGCTTCACCGAAGAAGAGCTGGCAGCGCTGCCGCTGAAACCCCACGCTGACCTGCGCCTTGTGGGCCAGGACGTGCATCCGCTTGATCTGGATACGAAAACCACGGGTCAGGCGATCTATGGTCTGGATGCCAAGGTCGACGGGATGGTGTACGGCGTGCCGATGCTGCCGCCGACGCGCTATGGCTCCAAGGTGAATGCCGTGGACGATAGCGGTGCCAAGGACATCAAGGGTTACCTTGAAACCGTGGTGATCGACGACCCGTCGGGCACTGTGCCGGGCTGGGTTGTGGTGCTGGGCAAAACGCTGCACGCCGCGCGCACGGCGACCTACGAGATCAGCGTCGACTGGACCTCGGGCGAGACGGCGAATGTCTCGGAAGAGGATATCCAGGCGCGCTCGCGCGAGCTGATCCAGGGCGAGGAAGGGTCGATCCTGCACACAGAGCAGCCCGACACGACCGCTGCCTTTGATGCCGCCGCCGATATGCTCGAAGCCGAATACACCACGCAATCCGTGCTGCACTTCCAGATGGAGCCGGTGAACGCCACGGTCTTCCAGAACGCCGATGGTGTTTGGGAAACTCACGCGGGCAACCAGTGGCAATCGCTGATCCTACCCACGCTGGCCGCCGCTTTGGAAGTGCCCGCCGATAAGATCGTGATGCGCAGCTATATGCTGGGTGGGGGCTTTGGCCGTCGCCTGAACGGCGACTATATCGTGCCCGCAGCGCTCGCCTCGAAAGCGGTTGGCAAGCCGGTCAAGCTGGTGTTCTCGCGCGAAGAAGACGCGCAGTTCGACAGCATCCGGTCGCCGTCCGTGCAAAAACTGCGCATGGCGTTCGATGATGCCAAATCGGTCACGGGTATGGAACACCACGCCGCAGCCGGTTGGCCGACGCAGGTGATGGCACCGGGCTTCATGCCCAAAGGTGTCAACGAAGAACCCTATGACCCCTTTGCCATCGACGGTGCCGATCACTGGTACACGGTGGGTGCGCATCAGGTGCGGGCGATCTCGAACGATCTGGCGAATGCGACCTTCCGTCCCGGTTGGCTGCGGTCTGTCGGACCGGGCTGGACCAACTTTGCCGTGGAAAGCTTCATGGATGAAGCGGCGCATAAAGTCGGTGCCGATCCGCTGCAGTTCCGTCTGGACCACCTGAAAGCCGAAGGCATCAACGCGGGCTCTGCGCCCAATGCGGTTGGTGGGGCATCGCGTCAGGCCGCTGTTTTGCAGCGCGTGGCAGAGATGTCGGGTTATGGCAGTGCAGAGCTGCCCGAGGGCACGGCAATCGGTATTGCCACCACCTATGGCCAGTCGCGCAGCATGCCGACCTGGACAGCGGCGGCGGTCAAGCTGGCGATTGATCCTGAAACGGGCGCGGTCGATGTCCAGAAGATGTGGCTGGCGTTTGACTGTGGCACCGTGGTGGACCCCGACGGTGCGCGCGCACAATGCGAAGGTGCAGCGCTTTGGGGACTGTCTTTGGCGCTGCATGAAGGTACCCGGATCGAGAATGGCAACGTTATCGACCTGAACCTCGGGGCCTATACGCCACTGCGTTTGGCCGATGTGCCCGAGCTTGAAATCGACTTTGTCGAAAGCACCGAAGTTCCCGTTGGTCTGGGCGAGCCCGGCACCACCGTGATCGCACCCGCGATTGCCAACGCGATCTTCAACGCGACGGGCGCGCGCGTGCGTCATCTGCCGATCACCGGCGATGCTGTGCTTGCCGCGATGAAGTCCTAAAAACAGATCGGGCGGGCGCAGTCATCGCGCCCGCCCGTTCCGACACCCCAAGTGCACGCGGCTGATTCCCATCCGTCCGGCACTGTTGCCCATATTTCCCGAAATTTGTTCGTTATCCCACCGCGCTGCGCCGCTGCGCATCGCGCCGTTCTGCGCAACGCTTCGCGTGGGGTAGGCGCACCCCACCAGCTAAAACACAAATGATGAACCAAGCAGGCCCCCAGAACGCGAAAAGCGCCCCCGAAGGAGCGCTTTTTCGTTTGCCGCCAACCACTTAAGGGGAAGTTGGCTCCGACGGTAGGG
>MAAC01017062.1_pt1 | contig 13502 bp, 12 predicted proteins | sample 1115981 | NCBI WGS metagenome assembly MAAC01 (sample SAMN04961126, study PRJNA320927) | seawater metagenome | isolation source: sample BD02T64 sea water enriched with oil for 64 days | place: USA:Gulf of Mexico | collected 2013-07-27 | reverse complement strand
AGAAAAGGTTACAAGAAGAAAAATGGTCACAGACAGTATTTGACTGAGATCAAGATTGAGAACATTAAAGGATAAAAACTAAAGTTCTCATTCGCTTGAGGACGATAATATTTAATATTATGGCACATAAGAAAGGAGTCGGATCTTCGAAGAATGGTAGAGAGTCAGAATCGAAACGTCTTGGTGTTAAGATTTTTGGTGGACAAGCTGCTATCGCAGGTAACATCATTATCAGACAAAGAGGAACGAAACATCACCCAGGAAACAATGTTGGAATGGGTAAAGATCACACGCTTTATGCATTAACTGATGGTCTTGTTGCGTTCAAGAAAAAGGCAAATAACAGATCTTTTGTTTCTATTATTCCATTTGAAGAAAATGTAGTACTTGAAGCTAAAAAAGCACCAGCTAAAAAAGCTGAACCAAAAGCAGTAGCACCTGCAGCAGAAGAAGCACCAGCAGCTCCAGCGGCAGAAGCATCTTCAGATGATCTTGGTTCAAAAACAGTAGCTGAATTAAAAGAAATGGCTAAGGCCAAAGGAATTTCAGGAATTTCGGCAATGAAAAAAGCTGACTTAATTGCTGCACTTAACGCGTAATTAGTTCTGAAACGATAATTTCAAAACTCCTTTCAGCTTAGCTGTTAGGAGTTTTTTTTGTTGATGGAAGTATACTTCCTCAATTTTATCGCCGGATTAGGGCGACATTTTATATTTTTACAGAAAAAGAAAATCAATGCTAGAAATAACCCGAATTAGAGAGAATAAGGCCGCTATTGTTGAACTTTTTAAAGTTCGAAACATAGAGGTCGAACCAAAAATTGATCGAATCTTAAAAGTTGATGAAACGTGGAGATCGAACAAGCAAAAATTGGATTCTATTTTGGCGGAGTCAAACAGCATTGCAAAGCAAATTGGTCAACTCTTTCGCGAAGGGAAGCAGGATGAAGCTGCTCAGGCCAAAGCAAAGGGAGGTGAATTGAGAGTCGAGGAGAAACAAATTACCGAGACTGTAAATAAACTTGCAACAGAATTACAACAAGTTTTTAACACGTCTTCATCATCCATGTTTGTAGTTTTTGGTGTTGGTGTTCCAGTATATTTTCTGATGAGTATTAACAGAGGTGTATTTCAAGGGAAAAAAGAATTTAAATCGTTGTCTATTACCTATCAAACAGAAATGCTTAGCCGATTGTTTGTAACGCTTGCGTTACTTTTAATTTTTGGAATAGAATCACCAGTAATAATTGCATTGGGAATAATAATTTCTTTTGTGTTTGGAATGTTTCCTTTTAAATCAAAGCTGTTTTCTTTGCAACGAAATACACGTATAAGAGAAACATATAAAAAACAAATAAAAACCTTTTTTATGTTAACTGCCTTTTATGAGTTGACTCAAATTATAATCAATAATAGTGATATACTTTTAGTAAAACATTATTTCGAATCTTACGATGCTGGTTTGTATGCTTCTTTAGCATTAATAGGGAGAATGGTCTATTTTATTGCTTGGATGTTTGTCATGTTATTGCTACCCAAAGTAATCCATTTAAAAAAAGAAGGTAAAAAAACGAGCTGTGTTTTATTTAAATATATAGGATATATATCATTCTTATCTTGTATTATTATTACCTGTTGTGTATTGTTTCCAGAAACAATTGTTCAGTTGTTATTCGGTAAAAGTTATATTGGCATCGCTTCATTATTATGGAAATATGCGCTAGCAACTTCGATGTTTGCAATCTCAAATATTTTTGCGTACTACTATCTTTCTTTAGATAAATATGTGCCGGTAATTATTTCAGGTATTTTTGGGCTCTTACAAGTTGTTTTAATCGTTTGGTTTCACGAATCTTTAGAGCAAGTAGTACATGTTCAAATTTTAGCAATGTTCTTATTACTTATTGTGCAGATTCTTTTTTATGGAGCTATAGTACGTATTGCAAATAAAAGAGTACGATAAGAGCAAGAAATCATTCTTCTCTTAAAACAGCACACTCACCGATATTATTAAGCTACCCAACTAAATTATTCAAGAACTTTTACATTCTTTCTTGACCTTTACTTAGAACCAATTCAATATTATTCTATTGGTTTTTTGTATAAAATATTAATTAAAAATCTACCGAAATCATGGAAACAAAATTAAAAGAAGTAAAACAATATTTAGAAAGCACTTTAGAAGAATTTAGTGATGCCTATGTAAACTATGGTATTGATATGGAACATGAAACACAATTAATAGAAAAAGCGTTAAATCGTGTCAATGAATTATTAGCCGAAAACTTGGAATATAGTATGGCTAGTTAAGAGCAAGTAATTATAAAACAAACAAACAAACAAACAAACAAACAAACAATAAAAAAAACTAAATATGAAACTTGCAATTATAACAGCTTATCCACCGAGTAAAGTAACCTTAAACGAATACGCATATCATTTGGTAAAACACTTTAGACAAAAAGAAGAGATTACGGAGCTTATTTTATTGACAGATGTAACGAAAGAACCTAAAACAATAGACTTCGAAGAGCAAGGATGTAAAATAACAGTGAAAGAATGTTGGTCTTTTAATTCATATGCAAATATTTTTAACGTTTCAAAAGCAATCAATCAAACAAAACCAGACAGCATATTGTTCAACCTACAATTTATGAAATTTGGAGATAAAAAAATTCCAGCAGCGCTTGGATTATTATTGCCATTGGTTTGTAAAATTAAACGGATACCAACAATTGTGTTATTACACAATATTCTAGAACAAGTAGATTTGCAAAAAGCAGGATTTACGTCAAGTAAAATATTACAAAAAATTTATGGTTTTGTAGGAAATACATTAACCAGAATAATTTTAAAAGCCGACATCGTTGCAGTAACAATGAAGAAATATGTTGGTGTTTTAGAAGAGAAATACAAAGTCAAAAATGTAATTGCGATACCCCATGGTACGTTTGAAGTTTCTGAGAAACCAACTTACAAGTTACCAAATGGCGCATTAAAGATAATGACTTTTGGAAAATTTGGGACCTATAAAAAAGTAGAACTACTTATTGAAGCTGTTCAAAAGGTTAGAAAATCTACAGGCTTGAATTTAGAAATTGTAATTGCAGGAACTGATAATCCAAATGTGCCTGGATATTTAGAAAATGTCAAAAGAAGATTCGCCTATGTTCCGCAGTTAACTTTTACAGGGTATGTAGAAGAGTCAGATGTGTCTAAATTGTTCGAGGAAAGTGCCGTTGTGGTTTTCCCATATACATCGACAACTGGTAGTTCTGGCGTATTACATCAAGCTGGTAGCTACGGAAAAGCAGTAGTTATGCCAGATTTAGGTGATTTAGCATTACTGGTACAAGAAGAAGGGTATCAGGCAGATTTTTTTAAGCCAACTTGTGTTGTTAGTTTAGCCAAGTCAATTGAAGCAATTGTAACAAATGAAGAATACAGAATTGCCTTAGGGATAGCTAATTTTAAAGCAGCGAACGCTTATCCAATGTCTAAAGTAACTGATATTTATATGGAAACCTTCAATACTATTGAAAGTAATACAAAATTAAAAAACAGTATTACCTATCAAGTAAATTAATCAGTACTGATATAGTTAAAAGATTTTTTCTTTTTACCCTCTTTATCGATAAAACCAAAATGCTCTTGTGCATTTCTTCTCCAAGGAAGTTTTCCAACTACTTCTTTGGGGATGTTATTGAAATCATACAATGTCCATGACATAAATGACATGTTTTGTTCTTTTAGTTGGTGTTGCATCGTATTGTAATATGCCGCTTGTAATTCTTCAGAACCACTAAATAAATTCCAAAAACCGCTATAAGAACTAATACCAAATTCTGTAAGTATGAGCTGTTTTGAAGAAGTATTTAGTTTTAATTGTTCTAAAGTATTTTTAAAATTTATTGGTTTTTTATAGTAATGAAACGAAATAAAGTCTACTTCATCTTTTAGATTCACAGCGCTTTTGGCATCAGACCAGCCAATAGTAATTGGGTGATTTTCGTCTATTTTCTTTACAACAACAGCCATTCTTTTTAGCCAGCTTTTTACAGCAATTTTTCCACGAGAGTTGAAATCCAGATCAGGTTCATTTTTAATATCCCATGCCAAAAGAGCCGGATGATCTTTAAACGTAGACACGATTGTAATTGCATGTTTTTGATTCAATGTCCAATTTAATACAGAATAATCACCATAAAAATCAAATAAGGTGATCATAACTTTTAATTCATTGATATACGCATTGTCTAAAACTTTTTTTAATTTATTTAATTTTTCTGCACTTACATTAGCCTTTCCAAAATCTTCATATGGAACAAATATTCTAATGGTGTTTAATCCAGAATTTTTAATAATATTGAAATCATTTTTTATTATGGAATCAGTAAATAGTGTTCCATACATGTCCCAAGGAGTTTTTTGAGGGTAATAGTTAATCCCTTTTAGAGCAAGTGTAGAATCTATTTTTCTTGTATCGAATGTAGTATTGGTAGCTACTTGTTCTCTAATAATATGCCTTATACGCCAGAAGCCATCTTCTAAGAGCATAATTATTTTATAGGTAGCCGTTTCATAGGTTTCAAGAACAATTTTTTTATTTTTATAAATGCGTTTGTATTCTAAAACATTGGCATCTGTTAGTACTATTAACTGTCCATCTTCGCTGAAAAAATCTAAGGTTAGATGATGTTCTAAAGTGGTGGCATCTATGGAGATGTTTTTCAATTTATTTTGTTCTAATATATGAAAAATGTTTTTCCTGGCACTTTCTGTATAATAATCTTCAATACCTGCTTTCAAATTTGTTTTATAGGCAACATGTCTCACATACCAAGCATCTAAATAATCGTTTTCAATTTCAGAAAGTGTTTGGTCGTTCATCTGCCTGCCTTCATTTCTTAATGGAGCCCATACCAATTCAGGAAGATATTGGTCAATTTTTTTTAGTTCTGTATGAAGCATTTTACTTCTATCGGCTCCGGTATTTAAATAACTAAACAATGCGCCAATTCCGTACACTAAAAATAATGTAATTACAACATATGAAAGTAGTATTGCTACTCTTAAAATATTCCTATTATTTACCATAGTTTCTTAGCGTCAATGATTTTTGTTATTCCGGCTGTACGGATTTTAAAATGATACATCCCCGTTTTGTATATCCCTGGTTTTAATATGAACTTTACAAAACCACTTTTTGTTGTTTTTGCAATAACATTCTTTTCTTTCAAGTTGTTACCTATAAGTAGGCTTACTTGTAATCCATCAGGAATCATCTGGTGCATAAAACTCTGTAACGGACCTACTGTGATAGTTCTGTTGTTGTTGGAGAAAATGACATCAAAATCAGTAATTACTTGTGTGAATTTTATTTGTATGCTATTGCTTTCAGAGATTCCTTCAACATAAGCTTTTATGGTCCAATGTGATTCCTTATCAGGATGAATCATTTTTGCAGTGGCAATGCCCTGTATTGTCGTACCGGAAGTTTTTAATATCGCCTGTTTTTTAGTACGTATAAAAAAATCCACATAGGTTCCGTCACTAACTATATTCCCTAAAGAATCTTTTATGATTGATGTACTAAAAGAGGTGATTTGATTTCCATCTGCATAGCTGTGATTTCTATTGGAAGTGATTGTGAAATTTGTTGGAATAGCAGGAACAATATTGACATCATATTCTTTAGAGTTTCTAGTATAGCTTTCTGAAGAAATAATCATTCTTCCAGATTTGTTAGGAGAATAAATATGCTTATAGGCAATTAAATTGTCGGTTTCAATTTCTGTTTGTTGTTGATTGTTTAAAAATTGATGCTTTACGATTACCGGAGTTTTAGGTTTTAAAGGATTGTCTAGAGAGTCGGTTGGAATAACAACGATCATGGTGAAATCTCTACCACCGGCTTCAATGCTAGGTGGCCCAAGATAAGTTTCCATACTTTGAACACTTGTTTTTGGCACAATTTTCAATATTCCAGAAATGGAATTCAGTTGATCTGTTAAGCTCCAGTTTATGATTCCAGATTTATTACTTATGTGTAATGGAATTTCATAAGAAATAATAGTTGGAGATATAATTGTCGCGTTTATAATGGTACTGCCGTAGTTGTTAGAACAATATAAATTAGGAATGTTTTTTTCTAAATATGAAAAACGTAATGCAATAGTGCTTCCAGCTTCAAATTGAGTTTTTGATGATATCAATTGAATATCACTTCTTTTTTCTGCTGAATTTTGACTAAGTAAACTGTATGGTATACACATCAAAAAAACGAAATACAGGTATGTTTTTCTCTTAATCATTAGTTTGGGTTTCCAATATAACTATTCAATTCAATTTTAATGAATGGATATATCTGATTATTTATGGATTGTAATTCATGTTTGGTATGATTGGCAATTCTGTATGGGATAATATCGCTAGCGATGCTCTTATTGGGCAATCCATTTACAAAACAATTAGACATATCATCACTAATCAAACGAATATTAGATTTTTGCATTAATTTATAGTTGAAAGAAAGTTTACGTTGTTGTCTAATTCCTTCGTCTAAAAATATATGATCAACCCAACGCATGGATTTGTCTTTGGTATAATAGGAAATTAAAATTTGAGGAACAGTAACTTCGTTTAATCCACTGTTAAATAATGTTCCGTTAATAACATTCTTTTTGATGGTGAGATCACTAACTGTGAGGTCTTTATATAAGTCTAATCCTGCCACATTTCCTGCTGCTTGCAAGTTGAATTTAGTTGGTTTTTCTCTTAAATCAATTGGGGTAAATTCATATGGATTAAAAGTTGCTGGTATGTGATCTTCTTTTTTAGACCAGGCGACTCCTTCAAAATTTATCTTAAAGCTTGTAATTTCTTTAGGCATCAATTTATGTTTCACATGATACTTTGCATTAAAAGTAGCCAATTCTACATTGTTTTCATTGTATAAGGTTCCTTTTAGCACGACATCTGCAGGTACATTATCAATATTTTGAATCTCACCAATAATCGAATATTGATCCTCGTATTGGACTAATTTAGCTGAAACAATTTCTAAAACTGGTTGTTTTAAGACATCTTCATGGTGTGTTTGTTCTGTAGTAATCCTTCTTCTTCCTTGATTAAAATATTTTGTTAGATTGTTAGCGTATAATTGGTCAGGTGGAATATCGGTATCCAGTTTTTCGGGATTTAGATACCATTTACCTTTGCGTTTAATAAGCGTCTTATAGAAAGTTCTGTCAATATTTTCAAGTGGAGTGATCCATTTGGTATATACCATTGCGGTAGCAGCACTGTCATTTTTCATTGTAACTATACTATTGATTGAGTCTAATTTTGCATACGAGCTTAATAAACCATCTGTTACAGATATTTCTAGCATATATTGATCTAAGGTAACACCGCTTTTAGGGTTTATCAAACTAAAGGCTTTTTCAAACCTTTTAAAATCTAAGGAGTCAAAGTATGCAGTAACCGTATTTTTTGCAGAGATATGATCGTTGTTTTTAATGTAAAATTGATAAATACCAAAACAGATACTTGAAATGACCATTATGGACCAAAAAAGAGAGAAAATTAAAAGTTTTTTTGGAAAGGGTTTGTAGTCACTTTTTTTCACCAAACTGATTTCACGAATGGTTGATCTACCTCTTAATTTTCGAATCCAACTCAATTGAATATTAAAAATAAAAGCGATAAGAACCATAGAGAGCGGTGTAATACCCCACAATATTTTTTGCCATTTAGAAACATCCTCTTTCGGCAATATTGAAGATAAAGGTGGAACATTTAGTTTCTCCCAAACCATAACGCCATTTTCTAATTGAGGCAATCTCTGCCAGCCACAGAAGTATAATACAGGATCATAAAATTTGTCGTTTGAAAAAATATACTTGAGATTGTATTTTTCAGGTACAGTTAAAAATTGTTGCAAGGAACCTATTCCTTCAACACCTTGAAATTTTGAATTCTCAATTCGCTCTACAGCTCGTGTAGTTAATTCAGGAAGCCTTCTTGCAGAATGGTAATTTCCATCTACGCTTAATGCATTTGTTTGAGCACCCAACCAAGCCATTTGATCTCCGAATCCCAAGGTTAAGTACCTCCAATGATCGTGTTGGTCTTGATTTAAAAAGTTAATAATAGGGAGCATCTTTATTTTTTGGGGTTGGGTTGGCCTAAAGTACCCAAGGCTCATGGTAAACACGATCATAAATAAAAATAGTAAAGCAAGAAACCCACCCGTTAATCTATGGTAAATTGCGCCGATTCTTTTTTGAAAAAGCATTTTTAAATCTCCTTCTGAAAAACGGTATATAAATTCTCCAAATATGGGTAATGACATTATCGTTGCCCACAGCGTAAACCTATCAAGGGTTAAAATACTAAACGCGTTCTCTCCTAAAATCAATTTCGGTAAAGGAGTAGTTCCACCAGTACCTAAAAGTGTTAACATGCTAATAGACAGTCCGAAAAATAAGTATCGTTTACTAAAATATCTGTAAAATATGTATGGTAGTATAAAAAGTAAAACACCCCAGGGAATTAAAAAGAATACCAAACCAGAGGAGGTAACTTCTAAAAAGTTATCTCTAGATCCATGCGGAATTGGCACTTGAGTTATTGGGTTGTTCTTGGTGTTTATCCAATAAGGCAAAATTGCACAAATCATAATGGTAAGTGCAGAAAAACCAAAGACTAAAATCCGTTTAAATAGCTTCACAAAAGTAGCCAAAAACATTTTCAATCTTACCGCTGAATAGGACGCTACTTTATCTCTAGCGCTATCCATAATTGCCATTCCTATTAATGGAAAAATAAAAAACACCATTCCAAAAATGATCGTTACATGATGGGAAACTACAATAACACCTAGTAAAGATAAAGATGTAAATAGATAACGTTTTTTTCCAGATTTTATCCAAAGGTAAATTTCAGGCATACAGTGCATTAGGAATGAGATTCCTAAAATACTAGGGAGTTGCCCAAATATATGTAAGGTTTCTAAAAAGGAAGAAGATAATGTAGCTAGAATTGCGGCGTATCCAGCAGCCGTTTTGTTCGATGAAATTACTAAAGAAAAACGATAAACACCTGTAATAAATAAAATGACACAAATGATGGCCATTGTAAATAACCCGAATTTTAACCCGCCAATATAAGAGAGTAACGCGATGGATTGATGTACTAATGGAGGATAGCTCATGGTTGTAAAACCCGTGTACCATTTGTAATTCCAAGGTTCAAACCAATTGTTCGCGTAATGATCTGCAAAAAAAACATGAATAAGGGCATCATAGGTAGTTTCTAATGTAAAAAATATGGAAGCGCCGTGATAGGCTAGCCCAACCAATATTGCTACAACTAAATATTTATTTGACTTTTTATTCATTAAAACATAGAAATTTATTTATAGTAAATATAGAAAAATTAAAAGGTAAATACATGTTCAATCATCTTCATTAAATGTCCATTGGTCTAAGTAACTAGTATGATTTAACAAATTAAGATTTTTTAATCACATATCAATAATACATTTACAGTATAAATAATTCCTCAAATCAAAAATTATGAAAATATTAGCAATCGATGACCAACAACTAGTATTGTTGCCATTAAAAAAGAAACTAAGTGAATTAGGGTATGCAATTGAAGTAGAAACAGACGCTTTAAAAGGATTAGATATGTACGATACTTTTAAACCTGATCTAGTAATTGTAGATATTAATATGCCAGGTGTTTCGGGTATTGACATAATTAAATATATAAGGCAAAAAAGAAATTCGCAAACACCAATAATGGTATTGTCTGGTAATGTTGAAGATGCAATGATTACGAAAAGTTTTGATTTAGGAATCAATGACTATATGAAAAAACCATTAAGTTTAAATGAGGTATGTGCTCGAATAAAAAGATTGATTGGAGTGCCAAAAATAGCGAATTTTTCAAGTAAAACAAATAATGTTATTATTCAGAAAAGATGTGTTGGTGTTGTGATACCGTGTTATAATGAAGAGGAAAGATTATTAAGTGATCAGTTTTTAAACTTCCTAGATAAAAATTCAGGATACCATTTATGTTTTGTGAATGATGGAAGTAGCGATGGAACCTTAGAAGTTTTAAATAACCTTAAAGAAGGCAGAGAAGATTATATTACCGTATATGACTGTGAGAAAAATGGAGGAAAAGCAGAAGCTGTAAGATTAGGAATGTTGCATATGGCAGAAGTACAGGGACTAGATTATATAGGGTTTCTAGATGCAGATTTATCAACTGATTTATTAGATTTTGATGATTTGGTATCCACTATAGAAAACTCAAACTATAAAATTGTTAGTGGTTCTAGAATTTCTAGAATGGGCGCCAATATAGCCAAAGAATCTGCAAGACAAATAATTAGTCTTAGTATCAATTTTGTTATTAGAAAAATACTGTCTATGCAGTTTAAAGACACTCAATGTGGCGCTAAAATTTTTCATAAAGATGTAATAGAATTACTTTTTGCTAAAAAGTTTATTACGAAATGGTTATTTGATGTAGAAATATTTATGAGAATGAAAAGACATTTTAAAATTAGCAAAGCAAAAGAAATGATTTGCGAAATGCCATTAAAAAGATGGGTGCATGTAGATGGGTCGAAATTATCAATGAAAGATTCAATAAAAATTATCTGGCAGTTGGCTGAAATAGCTTTCTCATACAGAAAAAATAAAAAGGAATTTTCAAATAAAGCTGAGAATACATTTAAGGCGGCCATACCTCACAGAACTTTGGGGGAAGTATGATTTGTAAAATTATGGGGTTTGGCTATTTTATCCGATTAAATAGACCTTTCAACAAGTGTAAAGAGTATTTAAACGAATAGTCTATCAAAAAAAATAATATTAAAAATACCTTTATAAGGTAACAAAAAAATAGGAGCCATGGTAAATGTAGAAAATGTGTTGATTTTAGTTATGCTGATTTATGGTATTGTTTCACTAGTGTTGATTGAAAAATATAGAAATAGAATTTCTGAACTAGAAAAAAAAATAAAAAAATAAAAAGAATACAGCTCAATCAAAATTCGGGGGGACATTGATTGAAAATTAAAAACTTCTAATAGTAGTATTAGAAGTTTTTTTTGTGCCATATATGTTACAATAAAAGTAAAAACCCAAAACAACTGTTTTGGGTTTTTTTTGTAGCGAGAACGAGATTTGAACTCGTGACCTCCGGGTTATGAATCCGACGCTCTAACCAACTGAGCTACCTCGCCGCTTATGCGGCTGCAAATATAGTATTTTTTTGTATTGCTGCAAGACAACTTTTTAATTTTTTTTAAATAGAATATTTAACTATATTGGCTACTAAATAATTAACTAATGTCAAAGATTAAATTTGAAATTGAATTTCCAATTCATGCATCTCCTAAGATGTTGTATACCTATTTTGCAACTCCCGCAGGATTAGAGGAATGGTTTGCCGACAAAGTAAATTCACGAGGCAAAATGATAACTTTTATTTGGGATGAAGTAGAGGAGAAGGCGACAATTTTGTCCAATAAAAATGGAGAAAAGATCAAATATAAGTGGTTAGAGAGTGAAGGAGATGAAAGTTATTTTGAATTTCGAATAGAAGTTGATGCCTTAACAAAGGATGTTTCTTTAATGGTAACGGATTTTGCAGATGATGAAGATGAGGTTGAAGAGTCAAAAATGTTTTGGGAAAACCAAATAGATGAATTAAAACATACAATAGGTGCCTAAAACCACCTGTATTTTATAATTGAAAGCTTCGTAATTTTTATGAAGCTTTTTTTTTGTTTTTAAAAAGAATCTATGCCGGTTATTTATAACTTTTCATTTAATTTTGTCAAGGATAAAATTACACGCATGTTATGGTAAACTTTAACGGAAAACTTATCAATCAATCAGCATTTTCAATGAGCGCTAATAATAGAGCTTTTAAATATGGTGATGCTATTTTTGAAACGTTGAATATTCAAAATAATACTCTTGTTTTTTGGGAAGATCATTATTTTAGATTGATGGCCTCCATGCGTATGTTGCGTATGGAAATTCCGATGAAATTTACATTAGAATTTTTAGAGCAAGAGATTCTTAAGACAGTGGCAAGTCAAGATGGCATTTCTAAAGCAAGAGCGCGCTTAACTATATTTAGAAAAGATGGCGGTTTGTATACGCCGTTGACTAACGAAGTTGATTTTTTGATTGAAGTTTCTGAAAATACATCTGAAATAAAGAAATCATATAGAATAGATCTTTTTAAAGACTTCTATAATTTCTCAGGATTGTTATCTACGGTGAAAACTACAAATAGGATGTTAAATACCTTGGCCGGTATTTTTATGGATGAAAATGAGCTGGATAATTGTGTGTTGATAAATGAAAGGAAAGGAATTGTAGAAGCAGCAAATGCGAATATTTTTATTGTAAAAGGTAACGAAATAAAGACTCCAGCTCTAGAAGAAGGATGTGTGAAAGGGATTGTTCGAAAAAAGATTATTGAAATTTTGAATAAAAATGAAGTGTATTCTATTTTGGAAACGGCAATTTCTCCTTTCGAGATGCAAAAAGCAGATGAAGTTTTTATAACAAACGCAGTAATAGGAGTTCAGCCAGTAACAAATTATAGAAAGAAAACATATAAAACGGGGGTAGGAGAAAAGTTGGCTTCCAGTTTAAAACTACTTCAAATTACAGGTAAATAATTAATTTAGCTGAATATCACCTGGTGCATTTGCCCAAATCTTATATTTCCCGCCTTTTTGTAGGAGTTTATTTTTCCAAATAGTGGTGTTATCCGTTGCAAAAATGTTGGGGTAATCATTATTGGAAACAAACCAAGAGTCGGTTTTTAATTCTTCTGAAAGTTGCTCTGCATCCCAACCTGAATAGCCTAAGAAAAAACGAATGTCACTACTTTTTAATTCCTGGTTATTCAATAGGTCTTTTAAAGAGTCAAAGTTCCCGCCCCAATAAATACCATTATCGACCTCTATGCTATCCGGAATTAAATCGGGCGCTTTGTGCACAAAGTATAAATTGTCTTGTTCTACTGGTCCGCCTTGATAAACTGTAAATGGGCAATTAATTTCTGGAATTAAGTCATTAACCGTAAAGCCTAAAGGTTTGTTTAATATAAAGCCTATAGAGTTTTTAGCATTGTGTTCTGTTAATAGAATAATAGACCGATTAAATGAATCATCATTTAGAATTGAAGGTTCTGCAATTAGTAATCTTCCTTTTTTTGGTTTTAACATAGCCATGTTTAAATATAAGCACTTTTTACAAATAAAAAAACTCTCCTATTAAATAGGAGAGTTTTTAAATACAATTTTTTTGTATTTTTAGTTTACTGAACTACTTAGTCCAGCACCTGCTTTAAACTTAACAACGTTTTTTGCAGCGATTTGGATCGTTTTTCCAGTTTGTGGGTTTCTTCCTGTTCTTGCAGCTCTATTAGATACTGACCAAGTTCCCCATCCTA
>MAAC01017061.1_pt1 | contig 13503 bp, 9 predicted proteins | sample 1115981 | NCBI WGS metagenome assembly MAAC01 (sample SAMN04961126, study PRJNA320927) | seawater metagenome | isolation source: sample BD02T64 sea water enriched with oil for 64 days | place: USA:Gulf of Mexico | collected 2013-07-27 | reverse complement strand
AGTCCCTGTTTGATAGTTTACAGGATCACCATTTCTATCGATACTTTTTCCATTACTTTCCATAATGGCTTGTTGTAAATAGGTAGCAAATTGATTTAAATATTGTGTATATGGGATAATAGCTTCACTTTCTACTTCAAAAAAGTTATTGTACCAAATGCCAATAAATGCCAGCGTTACAGGAATATTAGTTTCAAAGGCTTCAGATTTAAAATGGATATCCATTTTATGAGCACCAGAGAGTAATCCTTCAAAATTTTGGTACCCTACAGACAGACTAATACTTAATCCTACGGCGCTCCATAAAGAAAATCGGCCACCAACCCAATCCCACATAGGGAAAATATTAGATGCTTCAATTCCAAATGCCTTTACTTTTTCAATATTTGTAGATACTGCCACAAAATGTTTGGCTACAGCACTACTATCTCCCGATTTTAAAAACCATTCTCTAATGGTATTTGCATTGGATAAGGTTTCCTGGGTTGTAAATGTTTTTGATACAATTACAAATAGCGTTGTTTCTGGGTTAAGTGTTTTGATAATTTCATTGACATGATCTCCATCAACATTACTTACAAAATGTGTATTTAAGTGATTCTTATAATATTGTAGTGAATCGACAACCATCGCCGGACCAAGATCTGAGCCTCCAATTCCAATATTCACAACATCGGTAAAAGCTTTCCCAGTAAATCCTTTGAGTTGCCCACTTAACACTTCATTTGTAAATGTTTCAATTTGCTGTTTTACGTTGTTTATTTCAGGAATAATATCTGAGCCTTCAAAGTGGACTTCAGAATTACCAGGGGCCCTTAGGGCGGTATGTAAAACTGCTCTTCCTTCTGTTCTATTAATTTCTTCTCCCGAAAAATAAGCATCAATAGCCCCTTTTAAATCTACTTGCTCAGCTAAGTTTGAGAACAGGTTTAAAGTTTCTTTAGTTAATCGGTTTTTAGAAAAATCTACAAAAAAATCTTCCCACTTAATTGAAAATTGATTAGCCCGTTCTGGATTATCACTAAACATCTGCTTCATTTCAACAGCTTTAACTTCGTTAAAGTGTTTTTTTAATTTCGACCACGCTTCTGTTTGTGTTGGATTTATATTTTGTAATGCCATTAATTAAATTTTGTTTGAAATTCGTCCTCTTGATTAGCTAAAAATTCATCACTCATAAATTGAATGCTGTCCAATTGAATTTTAAGGGACTTTATATACTCTAAATACGATACTTTTAATTGCTCCGAAATAGGTTCTGCCTCTGGCAGTTTTTGCCTAAAGGGGTCGACTTGCCTTCCATTTTTCCAAAAACGATAACATACATGAGGTCCGGCCGTATTACCTGTCATTCCTACCCAACCAATAACATCTCCTTGTTTTACAAAATCACCAACTTTCGATTTGCGTTTTTGCATATGTAAATACTGTGTGGCATAGGTAGAGTTATGTCTAATTTTTATATAATTACCATTGCCTCTAGTGTAGCTTGCTTTTACCACGGTTCCATTTGCTGTTGCCAAAATTGGAGTACCAACCCTTGCGGCAAAATCGGTGCCTTTATGGGGTCTGATTTTATTTCCATAATAGGCTATTCGTCGTCGTAAATTATAACGTGATGATACGCGACTAAACTGAACTGGAGCCTTTAAAAATGCACGTCGTAAATTTTTGGCCTCTTCATTGAAATAATCTATGATCCCTTTGACAGAATCTGTTTTAAATTCGAAGGCGTAAAATGGTTCTTTTTTATGCTCAAATAACGCGGCTTTAATATTAGCTACGCCTGCATAAATACTATCATCAATATACTTGTCAGTATAGATTACTTTAAAACGGTCTCCAACCTGCAAACGATTAAAGTCGATGGTCCAGGCATAAATATCATCAGACATTTTGTAGGCTAAAACTGGACTCACTCCCATATTATCTAATGCTTCTGAAATATTAGAAGCAATAACTCCAGATACTTCTTTCTCCACATAAGTAATTGGTTTTTGACGATTATAGGCATGAATGGAATCCTGAAAATCGATAACTGAATAATCAATCCTATTCGGTTGATATATAAAACATTTTGGTTCTTGTAGTGAATCTTTCGATAGTAATAAGGTATAGGGCTTCCCTAATTGAAGGTTTCGTATATTAAAGCTGTCTTTTGCCTTTTCTACAATTTGGTATATTTTAGGATATCCAATTTTATTGCGTTCTAATATTTCACCAAAACTATCTCCTTTTTTAATGGTGTCTCGCACCACAATAAAATCGTTAAGTTTAAACCCAAACTCAAATTGGTCAACCACTTTTTCTACGGCTGCGACCTGAGGTGAATCCTGTTGCGTATTTGTATCTTCTTTACAAGATGCAAAGTTTATTAAAATTAGGAGCCCAACAAGACTAAAGGATATTTTTTGAATTTTAAAAATCATACTATACGTTTTCTCCCCAGTTATCTATTTCTTCTTGACTCCAAAGCTCTGGAAAAAATATGCGTCGTTGGTATTTAGGATGCATATATTTCTGCCAATCACTTCCTCCTGTAGCTTCACCATCACCATCTTTACCAAGTATGTAGTGTGCAGCAGCTTTATAATGTGCCATTACCCAAGTTATATTCACGGTATAATCAAAATGACGCATTGCTTTTACCAAGTTTGCATCTTTTTGGTCGGCCTCAGGAAGCTCCTTAAATCTAGACCATAAATTTTTGGTATTATAGACTTTCATAAAGGTAATAAACTCTTCCTTATATCTTTTTTCGAAGTTGATGAGCAATGTTGATTTTTTCCCAGTGGTATAATCCTTTCCTGCGGCTTGCCAATATAAATGTTCAAAAGCGTGCTCAAAAGGGGTGTTTCTATCGATGGTTTTTCTAAATCTATAATCTATTAAATTGATGAGCTCTGTTGAGGCAAATTCAATTAATCGATATTGAGCACTTTGAAAACCACTGGCAGGAGTAAGGGTGTGTCTAAATTTATTATATTGTTCAACATCCATGCCCTCTCTCATAATATCAAAAGATGTAGTAAGCATATCAAAATAACGACTTATTCGCATTAATTTATCCTCGAAAAACACAACATTTAAGGCTTCTTTTTCAGCTACTTGTTGAATTTCCCAAAGAATCATTTTAAAAATAAGCTCATTAATTTGGTGATAGGCAATAAACACCATTTCGTCTGGAAGCGTAGTCCGTTGAATTTGAAGACTTAATAAGGCATCTGTTTGAATATAATCCCAATAAGTTATGGGTTTACTATGTAATAATCCTTCTAAATGGGTTGCTGTATCTTGATTTATAGCCTTGTATTTCTTCTCAAGTTCTTGTATTATAAAATCGTGATTTGGTTGGTGAGCCATAGTATTATTTAAACTGTATTTCAAATGAGTGTTTCAATCCTTTATACGCCTCCAAATCGGCTCTCAGCGAACCTATCGCTAAATCGGCTTTAATTCGCAAAGGTATCTTATTTTTATCGGCACTGACCCATAAAGTTAAACTTTCTTCCTCTTTAAACACTCTTCCAGCCATAACATAAGGTCTAAATTTTAAACATTTTACTTTGCCAAACTTAGTTCTTATTGTTTCTCGACCTAAAAATTTAAGTTTAAAATTATAATTCTCAGCATCAAAAAACATATTCAAACTAACCTCATCCCCTTCCTTAATATTTTCGGTGTCATAATTATTTCTTAGGTAGTAAAATGCCGAAACCATATCTTGCACCCCAATTTCAGTACTTTTAACAGATTTTCTCTTTTTCTTTATGTTATTAATATATGCTTTCTGATTTTCATGATCAAAATCTATTTCCAACTTCTTGGTGTGTCCTCCTTCATCAATATCTCTAATAAATTTATATGGTAATCCAGAATTTTTATCAAAATAACTTTCGTATCTATCCCTTACTTTAAAAAACCATCCTACAGGGCCTGTTGTTTTTCCTTTCCCCACGACATGATATACCGTTCTGTTATCGAGCATTCCTTCTTTTAATGTCAAGGTAGCTTCTCCTGCTTTCATCCAACCACTATAGCTCATTTTAAATTTGAACCATTCTCCTGATCCGAAGGCAGATTTATCTTGGGCATGTGAAACCTGAATGATAATTAATGCGATTATAAGTAGACTCTTTTTCATTTGTTAATATTTACTGTTTAGGGGTCAGATGTAATTCGTCAAAAATCATATTTGTTGGTATCAATTTATAATTATGACTCATTTCATATTGTAGCTAATTGTATTGTAACTATTATTAGGTTAATTTATTGCTACTATACCCAAATTTACAATTACTGTTCCAAAAATATTAAAACCAAAAAACTCTGTCAAAATTAAGACAGAGTTTTTCTTATTATTTATATTAAAAGTTTGTTAAAGTGTCCCTCTATTCTCTTGTTCTCTTTCAATTGCTTCAAATAACGCCTTAAAATTCCCTTTTCCAAATGATTGAGCTCCTTTACGCTGAATGATTTCAAAAAACATCGTTGGCCTGTCAACTACTGGTTTTGTAAATAACTGTAGTAGATACCCTTCATCATCTCGATCAATTAAAACACCATGCTTTTTAAGTACCTCTATATCTTCATCGATTTCGCCAACGCGCTCTAATAAATCATCATAATAGTTTTCGGGAACGTATAAAAACTCAACGCCTCTATCACGCATTGCCGAAACAGTTTCAATAATATTGTTGGTAGCTAGAGCAATATGCTGTACCCCTGAGCCATTATAGAAATCGATATACTCTTCAATTTGTGATTTTTTCTTCCCATCGGCAGGCTCATTAATTGGAAATTTAATCCGCCCATTACCATTAGACATCACCTTACTCATTAAAGCAGTAAACTCGGTAGAAATATCATTATCATCAAAGGATACAATTTGTGCAAATCCCATAACTTTGGCGTAAAACTCACACCATTTATTCATTTCATTCCAACCCACATTTCCAACCATATGGTCTATATACTTTAAACCTACAGGTTCTGGATTATAATGTGATTCCCATTTTCTATAATTTGGTAAAAAAATACCATTATAATTTTTACGTTCTACAAAAATATGAACGGTCTCCCCGTAGGTATGAATTCCAGAACGCACAACATGTCCATTTTCATCTTCTTCTCGGGTTGGCTCCATGAATGACTTAGCCCCTCTTTTTGTGGTTTCTTTCCAGGATTTAGTCGCATCGTCAACCCAAAGCGCGACCACTTTAACGCCGTCACCATGTTTGTTAATGTGGGCATTAATTACTCCGTCTTCCTCTAAAGATGTGGTTAGAACTAATCGTATTTTATCTTGTTTAAGCACATAAGACACGCGATCAGTCATCCCTGTTTCGAGACCTGCATAGGCCTCCGATTGAAACCCGAAAGCGGTTTTGTAAAAATGAGCCGATTGCTTAGCGTTGCCAACATATAACTCGACATAATCGGTTCCTAACAAAGGCAAAAAATCTTCTGCTTCGCTAAATAATTTTTTTAATGAATATTCTGTATTCTTTAAATCTTTTAAGTTTTTTATTTCTGCTGCCATTATTTGATTTTTAAGATTAATAAATTAACGCCCCATTAGGGGTTAAATAATCCAAGACTTATGATAGTCTTCTACTTGTAATTTTAGTGCCTCAGCTGTTATGGACATTGGTTTAAAAGGATCTATCATCACCGCCAATTCACCAGTTTCCTTTTTACCAACACTACGCTCAATTGCTCCTGGGTGTGGCCCATGAGGCACCCCTCCAGGATGTAAAGTTATTTGTCCTTTTTCAATATTATTCCTACTCATAAAATCGCCATCTACATAGTATAATAATTCCTCTGAATCTACATTACTATGGTGGTATGGGGCAGGAATTGAATTGGGGTGATAATCATACATTCGTGGTACAAAACTACAAACTACAAATCCTGCAGATTCCCAAGTTTGGTGTATTGGTGGTGGCATATGAATACGCCCAGTAATTGGTTCAAAATCATGAATTGAAAATGCATAAGGATAATTAAACCCGTCCCAACCAACAACATCAAAGGGATGGTTTCCATATTTATATTCCCAAAGATTACCTTGCTTTTTAATTTTTACTAGAAATTCGCCTTTTTCGTCATGTGCTTCCAAATCCTGTGGCAATCTCATATCACGCTCGCAAAATGGCGAATGTTCTAAAAGTTGTCCAAAATTATTGCGATAACGTTTTGGGGTGAATATTGGTTGAAACGATTCTATATATAATATTCTATTTTCCTCAGTATCAAAATCAATTTGATAAATAGTGCCTTTAGGGATAATTAAATAATCTCCATATTTAAACGGAATATTACCGTAGTTTGTTCGTAATGTTCCTGAGCCTACATGAATAAACAGCATTTCGTCTGCATCTCCATTTTTATAAAAATAATCTTTAGAAAATGTTTTTGGAGCGGCAAGTCCAATGTGTAAATCGTTGTTTACAAATAAGGTCTTTCTACTGTCCAAAAAGTCATTTTCAGGAGCCAGTGAAAAGCCTTTAAAGCTTAACGCTTTCATATTTTTCTCCACCGCAATTTTAGGCGCTACAGACCCCATGTTTTTAATTTCGGTAACTACTGTTGGTGGATATAAATGGTACAGCAATGATGACATTCCTGAAAACCCAGCAGTTCCAAATAATTCTTCCTGATATAACCCACCTTCAGGGTTCTCAAATGTTGTATGTCTTTTTGGTGGAATAGCACCCAATTTATGATATCGTGGCATTGTTCTTTTATAAGGTTAGTTCGATTTACTTAGACAGTGCTCAGTGTAGGTTACTCTGTAACCAAAAACAGCCACTCTAAGTAATCAAAAATTCAATAATAAGTTTCAAAAAGTTACTTTAAAGATACGATAATGCTCGCTTATTCAGGATTTCTCTTGATAAGATAATGTAGAAATGATAATAAATCTGCCCAGAATGGTTTCATAGTGCCACAAATATCGTGAAAAAAAATTACCATTGCAAAATTCTTAAATTCTGAAAACAATTTGAAACAACCCTAGAAAGTTATTCTCTATTTGAAGCTTAGTATTTTATAAATTTAATCTTCTTTCTTGTAAAGTCATTTAAGCAATTACTTAAAACCAAAATCCCATATTAAAAAACCACTTGCTTTTTCCAGTTTCTGGAGACCAAGAATATTTTGCCTCTACGGGCCCAAAAATTGTCTCAAAAGCATAACCAAGTGCATAACCGCTATAAGTAGGGGCTGTTAACCAATTTCCCGATTCAAATAATTTATCGGCGACATTTGCATAATTTGCACTTAGATTAATATGATGATTTTTTACCAACTCATAATCAAGGTTTAAAGAACTTTTCACAAAACTATCGCCAATAATAGAGACATAGTCATAGCCATAAAATGAAATAAAATTATTTATAAAATTATTCCCATACCCACCAAGGGCAAAACTCATAGAATTGTTAGAATCGTCTCCTACTCTAAAGCCGCCTTCAGATCTAATTTGGATCGAAAACTTATCAGAAAAACTCAGGGCATATCCAATATTAGCCTTGGCAAATGAAAACTGGGCGAAATTATTATTAAAATCGGAAGACGATAAAAACAGATGCATATCACCATCGAATAAAAACCCTTCATTTGGGAAATATTTATTATCATAAGTATCAAATTTCAACTTTCCAAAAACACTGACAAAATCGCTATTCTCATAAGTTGTTTCATCAGTATCGGGATCGACAATATCAATAACTGTCTCGGAAGTAATTTGAAGATTTTTATATTCTACTCCTAGAATTAATGACAGGTCTTTTCTAAATAACGTCTGCAAATAAAACTGATTGGTTATGTCGCTTAATTCAATCTCGATTTTATTTAACCCTGTAGTTATTAATTCACTTTCATCGAGTAGTAACGAGGCACTAATACTTTTATGAAATGCATTATATCTAGATTTCAACCCTATACTCCAGTAAAATCCTTTATCAATATAATAGTCAAAATTGTAACGTATATTATCTCCTAATACAAGATCTAAGGATGCGACATCGTTATTAAATAAAACTCTTTTTTGAGAGACATTTATTAAGGCTGCACTTTTATATAAATCGTCATAATGTAGCCCTAATTTAAGATGCGTTGTGACTTCACTTTCCTTGACATTTGCTACTAAATCATAGCCGTCATCGCTGGGTTTAAATTGATATAAAAAACTATCAAAATTATTAGTTGCCACTAAATTATTTACCCCTTTATTAAATTGATGATAGCTTACTTTCTCTTGTGTTTTGAGTTTGAGTTTTCCCAATACATATGCCCTAGTATAGGTGTCATTACCAATGACTCTAATGTTTTTAATACTAATGCTATCTGTTTCCGGAACCTTAGGAAGGTTTCGTTTTGAGCTGGATTGATTTCGTGCTATTTCTTTTAATTTATCTGCTAATTGTAAAGCAGCTATTCGTCCTCTCTCAACAATTTGCTCCCCATCATTAAATGAAATTACTGAAAATCCTTTTATATCTGGTTTAATATAAACGTCTGTTTTTTTAGACTTTACTTTCATATCCCTAATTGTTCTATAATTATTGATTTGAAGTAGTATCTCTGGCGCCGATTTCAGCGCTTCCTTTTTTGCTAAATCATCTTGAACATCAACCCCAATGATAACATCCATCCCTTTGGCTTTTAACTCATCAATGGGGTAATTATTGGCTACACCTCCATCAATTAAGGTTTGGCTGTCAATTATTACAGGCTGAAATAAGGTAGGAAAGGCACCGCTTGCAGCAACGGCTTGTGGCAAACTTCCTTTATCTAAAACAACCGGAGCGCCTGTTTCTACATCGGTAGCAATACAAAAGAATGGTATTGGTAACTGTTCAAAATTAGTTACACCACTAACGTGAAGCGTTAATTTTGATAGTAAATTAAACACGTTTTGCCCTCTAGAAAGCGCCGATGGTAATTGAATTTTAAAATCATTAAACGGGATAAAAATAGCATACTTCTCAGAATTCTCACGCTCATAGAAGGTTTTAGATGCTCTGGGCAAATTGTCACTAATAATATCATCAAAATTGACATTACTAAAAATGGAGTCCAACTCTTTTCCCGAGTAACCTGAGGCATAAAGTGACCCGATAACAGCACCCATACTTGTACCGGCTATATAATCTATTTTCACACCTAAGCTATCCAACACTTTTAAAGCTCCAATATGAGCCAATCCTTTTGCACCACCACCGCTTAACACTAATCCTACTTTAAGTTTCTCAGTAGGTTGTTGTTGAGCTTGACTTGTAAATACAAGAAAAAAGACTAAAAACGACAGAATTCCTTTCACCTAATTTTTATTATAATAATTATAAATTCGTTGTGCTCTAGACGCCCCAATAACAACTTCAAGTTCATCCAATTTTGCATAAGATACACGCTTTGCAGATTTAAAATGTTTTAACAAATCAACAATTGTTTTATCTCCTATTCCCGGAATGGTTTCTAACTCTGTATTTAACGCAGATTTACTACGTTTATTTCTATGGTGCTCGATCCCAAAACGATGTGCTTCATTTCGTAATTGTTGAATTATTTTAAGGGTTTCACTTTTCTTATCCAAATATAACGGAATTGGATCGTTTGGATAGAATAATTCTTCCAAACGTTTTGCGATACCTATAATAGCAATTGTCCCTCTTAAATTAAGTGCATCCAAACTTTTTAAAGCCGCCGATAATTGTCCTTTTCCCCCATCAATTATAATTAATTCCGGCAAGGGTTGACCTTCATCCTGTAACCGTTTATAACGCCTGTATACAACTTCTGTCATGGATGCATAATCGTCTGGGCCTTCAACTGTTTTTATATTAAAATGACGATATTCTTTTTTACTGGGTTTACCATTTTTAAATACAACACAAGCCGCAACAGGATGCGTCCCTTGAATATTAGAATTATCAAAACATTCAATATGTCTTGGCTCTTTAGAAAGCCGTAAGTCGGCTTTCATTTGTGTCATAATACGATTCACATGCCTATCTGGATCTGTGATTTTAACTTGCTTTAATTGTTCTAATCTATAATACTTGGCATTACGAACAGACAATTCCAAAATGTGTTTTTTATCACCCAATTTAGGAACGGTTACTTTTATACCTTCTCCTAAATCTACTTTAAAAGGCACATAAATTTCTTTAGACATAGAATTGAAACGCTGTCTAATTTCGGTCATTGCTAAAACTAATAATTGAAGGTCTGTTTCTTGTAATTTTTTCTTTATTTCTAAGGTATGTGATCTAATAATTGATCCATAAGATATTTGCAAAAAGTTAATGTAGGCATAGCTTTCATCGCTAATAATTGAAAACACATCCACATTGCTTATCTTAGGATTGACAATGGTAGATCTTGCCTGATAGTTCTCCAAAACAGCAACTTTTTCTTTCACTTTTTGAGCATCTTCAAAAAGCATCTCAGCAGCAAGGGCTTTCATTTGATCTTTAAATTGCGATAGCGAATCTTTAAAATTGCCTTTTAAAATTTCCCGAATTGCTTTAATTCCAATATCGTATTCGGCCTCAGTTTCAAATCCTTCACATGCGCCTTTACAGTTTCCTAAATGATATTCTAAACATACTTTATATTTTCCAGACTCAATTTTTTCAGGAGACAAATCATATTTACAAGTTCGCAATGGATACAATCCCTTTATTAAATCCAATAAGGTATGTACCGTTCTACCGCTGGTATATGGCCCAAAATATTCTGATCCATCTTTTATTAATCTTCGGGTTTGAAATACTCTGGGAAACCGTTCTTTTTTTATACAAATCCAGGGATAAGATTTATCATCTTTAAGCAGTACATTATATCTAGGTTGATACTTTTTAATCAAATTATTCTCAAGCAACAGCGCATCTGTTTCAGTTGCCACAACAATATGCTTTATACTCACAATTTTTTTAACGAGCACCCTAGTTTTACCATCTTCATGAGTCTTTGTGAAATAAGAACTGACTCGTTTTTTTAAATTTTTAGCCTTACCAACATAAATAATGACGTCGTTAACATCAAAGTATTGATAGACCCCAGGGGAACTAGGAAGCGTTTTCAACTGTATTTCTAAGGTGGATTTGCTCATTACTCAAAGGTATATTAATTCCTATTATTGTAAAAATTCGTTTGCCTTTTTTAGTATATTGCATTTCAATTGAAATTGGAAGCGAACTAAAAGGCCATAAGTTCTTAAAGTTGACTTATTTATAAATACAATATAAAACTAAACTTTAGGCACTTTTAACTTAATGCCTTTTAAGCACTCATAGCTAATGAACATTGTTATTCTTTCTCGAAATGAAAATCTATATTCTACAAAACGACTTATTGAAGAAGCTGAAAAGCGCAATCATTTTGTAGAGATTATTGATCCTTTAAAATGTGATTTAATTATTGAAAAGGAAAAGCCAACAATTTATTATGAAAACCGATACTTAGATTATGTTGATGCCATTATACCAAGAATTGGTGCATCTGTAACTTTTTTTGGTTGTGCTGTTGTTCGTCAATTTGAAATGATGAATGTGTTTACCACTGTTTCATCTGATGCCATTATTCGCTCAAGAGATAAATTGAGATGCTTTCAGCATTTGTCAAAATCAGGGGTAGGTATGCCTAAAACGGTTTTTACCAATTATTCTAGAGATGTTGTTGAAGTATTAGAACATGTTGGTGGAACACCTGTAATTATAAAACTATTAGAAGGTACACAAGGTATTGGGGTTGTATTAGCCGAAACTAAAAACGCAGCGGAGTCGGTACTTGAAGCCTTCAATGGACTTGAAGCAAGAGTTATTGTACAAGAATATATAGAGGAAGCAAACGGCGCCGATTTAAGGGCCCTTATTGTGGATGGAGAAGTAGTAGGTGCCATGAAGCGCCAAGGGAAAGAAGGTGAATTTCGTTCAAATTTGCATCGTGGCGGAACTGCTAATTATATTAAACTGAGTTCAGATGAATTAAAGTTAGCAATAAAAGCTGCACAAGCCTTAAAATTACCAGTTTGTGGGGTAGATATGTTGACTTCCAAGAGAGGTCCATTAATTCTAGAAGTAAACTCAACCCCTGGTTTGGAAGGTATAGAAATTGCTACTAAAAAAAATATTGGGCGTGCTATAATTACATTTATTGAAAGAAATCATAGTAACTAGCCTAATTATTGTTTTTTTAAGTTTCCAAAGATTAATTTTGCCCACTGTAGAATCAACAATGAAATTGAAATTATGACAAGCCCTAAAAGCGATATACTACACATACTTGGAGAGTCAATTCCTCTTGGGGAAAGCCGGGAAATAAATTTTAATGTCGCTAAATTACACACCACAACAAGTGTTGAAGTTCCTGTAATCATTGAGCGTTCAAAAAAACACGGCCCTACTATTTTAATCTGTGCTGGAATACATGGAGATGAAGTAAACGGTGTAGAAATTGTACGTCAAATAATTGCAAAAGAGATTAACAAACCTAAAAGAGGTACTATAATTTGTATTCCTGTGATTAATATTTTTGGTTTTTTACACATGGATCGGGAATTCCCTGACGGCCGTGATTTAAACCGCATGTTTCCTGGAACAAAATCGGGATCATTAGCGAGTCGTGTTGCCTTTAAATTAATTCATGAAATTGTACCTCAGGTTGATTTAATACTAGATTTTCATTCCGGTGGTTCAGACCGGTTTAATGCGGCACAAATTAGAATTGTAAATGATGATTCTGCACTTGAAGAACTCGCAAGGGTTTTTGGAGCTCCCTTTGTGTTGTTTTCAAAAAACTTAAATAAATCATTTAGAAATACCTGTTATAAGCTAGGGATTCCTATGCTGCTTTTTGAAGGTGGTAAATCTTTTCATTTTGACACTAATATTACAAATACTGGTGTCAATGGAATTAAGCGTGTATTAAATCATTTAGACATGTTGCATACCAGGTTCAAAATCTCAAAACCTAAAAAGCATTGTATTTTTATTTCTGAAAGCAAATGGATAAGAGCCAAATATTCTGGAATGTTTAGAGCTTCAGCACAAATTAACGAAGCTGTGAATAAGGGCGATGTTATTGGTCATATTACAGATCCATTTGGGAAATTTCATCATTTCGTAAAGGCTGAAAATTCAGGATATATTTTCAATGTTAATCAGGCCCCAATAGTCTATAAAGGGGATGCTTTGTTTCATATTTCAACACAATTACTGACATGATAAAAGCTGAACTTAGATCGAAATATAAGACCTTACGAAAAGCGCTATCTAATGATGAGATTGAAGTACTGAGTCTCAATATCGCAAATCGATTATTAGAGCTCAATATTTGGAATAAAACCTATTACCATTTGTTTTTAAGCATTATTGAACATAAAGAAATTCAAACCGAATTTTTAGGAGAAATAATTGGTCAGTCATCCAGTATAAAAGCCCTGCAGCAACAAATCGCCATGGTGGCCCCCACCGATGCATGTGCGCTAAT
>MAAC01019245.1_pt1 | contig 13510 bp, 11 predicted proteins | sample 1115981 | NCBI WGS metagenome assembly MAAC01 (sample SAMN04961126, study PRJNA320927) | seawater metagenome | isolation source: sample BD02T64 sea water enriched with oil for 64 days | place: USA:Gulf of Mexico | collected 2013-07-27 | reverse complement strand
GGCCAAATGATGGCGCATGGCGTGCCTGCGTTGCAATCACCCGTGGCGGTATGGCGCCTGCGATGATCATGGCGCGTGAACTTGATATTCGCACCGTCGACACGATCTCGATCAAATCCTATGACCACCAATCACAGGCTGAAGCCAAAGTACTGAAAGCCCCTGACGCAGACCTCATGGGTGACGGCGAAGGTATCCTGATCATCGACGATCTGGTCGACAGTGGCAAAACCCTTGAGGTCGTGCGCGCAATGTACCCAAAGGCGCATTTCGCAACCGTTTATGCCAAGCCAAAGGGCCGCCCACAGGTCGATACCTTCATCACTGAAGTTTCCCAAGACACTTGGATCTTCTTCCCCTGGGACATGGCGCTGCAATACGTCGAACCCTACCGCGGCAAAGACTGATATCAGATGATTTTAAACGCCCGGCATTCCCGGGCGTTTTCTTTATCCACCATTTTCACGACTATATATAAAGAGACACCACGATGGATTGGTCAAACCTTTTGAATTCCGGGCGCGCCGGTGATCCGAAATATACAGAACACGCCAATCGCCCGTCTTACGTGCAAGATTACGACCGTATTGCCTTTTCCGCCCCCTTCCGGCGGCTGGCGAATAAAACGCAAGTCCATCCGCTGCATGATCACGACCATATCCATCATCGTCTGATCCATTCGGTTGAAACCGCCAGCGTTGGGCGTTCCCTTGGCATGTCCGTCGGCCACTGGCTTGAAAGTGAAACCCATATTGAGCCCGGTCAAATGCATGTGGTCTCCGGCATGGTACAGGCCGCATGCCTCGCCCATGATATCGGCAACCCGCCCTTTGGCCATTCCGGTGAAGATGCCATCGGTGCTTGGTTTGACGCACAATTTGACCTACCCACATCACTGTTTGCGGATCTTGACCCGATCCTGCGTCAGGAATTCATCAAGTTTGAGGGTAATGCTCAAGGCTTCCGCATTCTCACCCGCCTAGAAATGTATCGCAACGACGGCGGCATGCGCTTGGCAAATGGTGTGCTTGGTGCCTTCAGCAAATATCCAGTCACAGCCCATGTGCAGCAGGTTGAAAGCTCCAAAACCCCATATTGCGGCTTGAAGAAATTTGGAGTTTTCCAATCCGAATTCGATCTGTTCAAACACACGGCTGAAATCCTAGGCCTGCCAGCGGAGGGCGACACAGATTCCCGTTGGTATCGCCGTCACCCGCTGGTGTTCTTGGTCGAGGCCGCAGATGATGTCTGCTACAACATCGTTGACATGGAAGACGCCTTCACCTCTGGCGATCTCAGCTATGAAACCGTCAGCGCCATGCTCGCCCCCCTCTTCACCACCAATTATCAACCGGCCCCAAACAGCACCCAAGCCGAGCGCATATCCGAGATGCGCGCCCGCGCCATTGGCGCTGCGATTTTTGCCTGCGTTGAGGCTTTCAAGGAAAACTACACTGCTATCATGGCCGGTCAGTTTTCCGATGCCCTTGTTGAGGTTTCCGCCAAGGCGTCTGAATTCAAGGCCATCAAAACCCTTGCCAACAACCGTCTGTTTGTCAGCCCTCGCAAGACCGAACTTGAAGTGTCCGGGCGCAACACAATCCACAATGTTCTCACTGGCATCGCCCCCGTTTACAGCGCCTTGCAAGCAGCCAATTGGAACCCGGACAAGCTCTCCGGTTACAACGCCCAATTGGTCCGCGCTCTCGATCTCGATCTGCGCGATGTTACCGATAGTTATTCCGCCCTGCACTCCATAGCCGATTTCACCTCAGGCATGACCGATCGCTACGCTGTGAAAATTTCGCGGATGCTTTCTGGCATCTAGCCTCACTCCAGATCGGTGATTTCCCCGTTGGCCTTCCTGCATCAAATCACCCTCATCATCGCTTTGTGCATCGCCACGGGGTTCCACTTTTCCAACGCCGTATTCTTCGACTTGAGCCAATTTCTCTGGACATAGCTTGCCGCTTTCCCGGCGCTCATTTGGCTTCGAATATTGTTAATCGGGGTTTAATCCTCAGCCCAGCGTGTATGCATGGTTTATGCATAACATGTGCATGGATTGTGCATGGAATGAAACTGCGTCTTGCGTCACCCTGCGCGCCCTGTCACACATCAGGAAAAGACAAAGGACGCACCGATGATTTCACCGCTCAATCCCCGTATGGCCGCCACCTTCTCCCCCCCGGTGATGGAGGCCCGCCGCTGGCTGCAAGGCGTTGAATTCACACCTGAAAGACCACTGATCAACGTCAGTCAGGCCGCCCCCGTCGCGCCACCCCCCTTGCCTCTGCGCCAAGCCATCGCGGATGCAGCCCTCAACGTCGACGAAGCCCATCTCTACGGCCCCGTCCTCGGCAATGATGATTTGCGCTCTGAGGTCGCCTCCCGTTGGTCCAAATCATACCAAGGCAAGATCCGCGACACCCAAGTTGCGATCACTTCTGGCTGCAATCAAGCCTTCGCCGCAGTGCTGGCAACCCTTGCCGGTGAAGGGGATGAAGTAATCTTACCAACCCCGTGGTATTTCAACCACAAAATGTGGTGTGACATGCAAGGCGTGCAGGCAGTGCCCCTTGCCACTGGCGATGATTTATTACCTGATCCCGCCCGTGCTGCCGCCCTGATCACTGATCGCACAAAGGCCATCGCGCTGGTATCCCCGAACAACCCGGGTGGCGTGGAATACCCGGCTGAGTTGCTGCAATCCTTCTATGATCTCTGCCATGAAAAAGGCATCGCATTACTCTTAGATGAAACCTACCGCGATTTTGACAGTCGTTGTGATGGCGTCACATCTGCCGCCCATGGATTGTTCAAAAACCCTGATTGGGATCAGACACTTGTGCATCTTTATTCCTTCTCTAAAGCTTTCCGTCTGACAGGCCATCGCGTCGGTGCCTTCATTGCCTCCGAAACTCGCCTAGCTCAAGCTGAGAAATTTCTCGATACCGTTGCCATCTGCCCAAACCAACTGGGTCAGATTGCAGCACTTTGGGGGTTACGCAATCTCACCGATTGGGTGCTTGGTGAACGCCAAGAAATCCTGAACCGAAGTGCCGCAATCCGCGCGGGCTTTCCTCAACTTGATGGTTGGCGTCTGCTTGGTTGCGGGGCCTATTTCGCTTGGGTTGAACACCCATTTGACATGCCCTCCGATCAACTAGCGCAGCGTCTTGTACGCGAGGCTGGCGTGTTGGTTTTGCCCGGCACAATGTTTACACCAGTTGGCGATGCAGCCGGCGCGCGCCAGTTACGCATTGCGTTCGCCAATATCGACAAATCGGGCATATCAGATATGTTTGATCGCCTAAAATCCATCACATAAGCGTGCCATTGCCCAGACCACGCGAGGCCGGGCTTGCCCCTTGCCCCGCAAGCGTCTAACAACGCATCAACATTTTCAGGGAGAGCCAAATGGCCAGCGCAAAATCCGGTGCAGTAACCAAGTTCTTTGTATGGGCGATTATCGCCATGCTCATCGTTGGCCTTGGCGGTTTCGGCCTGTCCAATTTCGGCGGCAGCAGCCAAGCCGTTGTCACCGCTGGCACACGCAATGTAACTGTTCAAGAATATTACAATGCGATCCGCCAAGAATTGAACCAATACTCAGCCGCCACGCAACAGCCCGCAAGCTTAGCCTCAGCCAATGAGATCTTTTTGCAGACTTATGGTCAAACTCTTGATCAACGTGTGCTTGAACGCCTAACTCTTGAAGCGGCTCTCGATAATGAAGCTGCAAACATGGGCATTTCTGTTGGCGATGCGCAGGTCGGGGAACAGCTTATCGCGACAGCCGCTTTTCAGGGGTTCGACGGCACTTTTGACGAGGACGCTTACAAAGAGGCCCTCGCCCGCAACAATATGAACCCACGTGACTATGAGGCGGGCATCCGCGACGAGATCGCCCGTACACTTGTACAAGCTGCAATGGTTTCCGGTATCAATGTCCCCGATGCGCAGGTCGATGCGATGCTGAATTATGCGGCTGAGCGCCGTGATGTCACTTGGGTTCGCCTAGAAGTGACGGATCTACCGACCCCTCTACCAACGCCCACCGATACGCAGCTTAGCACCTATCACGCTGAAAACGCAGAAGAAGATTTCACCGCGCCACGCACCAAGGAAATCAGCTTTCTGCATTTGTCGCCCGACATGTTGCTCAATTCCATCCCGGTCGACGAAGACGCCCTGCGCGAACTTTATGACTCCCGCGCAGACGAATACATCGTACCGGAACGTCGCCTGCTGGAACGGCTTGTCTTTGGGTCTCAAGACGAAGCAGACGCAGCCTCCGCCCGTCTTGCAGCTGGGGAAATCAGCTTTGATGATTTGGTTGCAGAACGGGGTTTCACCCTTGCTGACACCGATCTTGGTGATCTCAGTGCTGCGGATCTAGAAACAGACGCAGCAGACGCCATTTTTGGCCTTGAAGCACCGGGCGTAACCGGAGCTTTGCCAAGCAAGTTTGGCCCTGCAATCTTTCGTATGAACGGCATTCTTGCCGAACGCATCACGAGCTTTGAAGACGTCCGTTTCGTTTTGCAGCAAGACATCTCTCGCGAACGCGCGCGCCGTATCTTGGAAGACGAAACCACGCATATTGATGACCTTCTTGCCGGTGGTGCAACCCTTGAAGAAGTTGCAGCAGAAACCGACATGGTTCTTGGCTCAATTTCTTGGAGCGAAGGCGTGGGCGAAGGCATTGCGGCCTACACCAACTTTGCAACCGCCGCCCGCGAGGTTACCGAAGATGACTTCCCTGAGGTTGGTACGCTCTTTGATGGTGGGCTTTTTGCCCTACGTCTTAACGGATTTACAGAACCCTATGTGCTGCCACTGGATGATATCCGGGATAAGGTGATTTCCGGCTGGGAGCGCCAAGAAACAGACAAACGTCTGACAGAAACAGCCAATACACTTGCCGCACAATTGGCTCTTGGTCTTTCTGCCGAGGATCTGGGTCTATCTGTGTCGAGTGACGAGAACCTAACCCGTCGTTCCTTTATTGAGGGTGCCCCAGCGGATCTCGTGGCAGCCGTTTTTGAAATGGAACCCGGCAACTATGAAACCTTGTCAGCCTTCGGCGCAACTTTCCTTGTCCATCTGCAAGAGATTAAGGGCCCCGATATGGATGACCCTGACACAACCGCAATTGCTGAAGCCATCCGCACAGGTCTCTCCCAAGGGATCGCACAGGATGCTTATGCGGCTTGGGCTTTGGAACGGTTAAGCGCCGCCGGAACGACCCGCAATCAAGCAGCGATCGCCGGGCTGTTGACACAGATCCCGTAACGACCACGCTTATAAATCAAGACCGCAGCCCCCTCGGGCTGCGTGCCGCCTTCGGGTTGCTACACCGTAATAAGGACTATCTGTCATGCGCCTCACCCCTAATTTCGCTGAATTTGAAAAAGCCTGGAATGACGGGAAAAACCAGATTGTCTGGACGCGACTTGCGGCTGATCTCGACACGCCCGTCAGCGTGATGATCAAACTTGCAGGTGCACGCACCGACAGCTTTATGTTGGAAAGTGTCACCGGTGGCGAAGTGCGTGGGCGCTACTCCATCATTGGTATGAAGCCCGATTTGATCTGGAAATCCCACGACAAAACTGCGCGTATCAATCGCCAAGCCCGGTATGACGCAGATAGTTTTGTTGAGGAAACCGCCGCACCACTGGACAGTCTGCGCGCCTTGATTGCCGAAAGCCGCATCGAGATGCCCGAGGAACTTCCAGCCGCCGCCGCTGGTCTCTTTGGCTTCCTTGGTTATGATATGATCCGCCACGTGGAACATCTCCCCAACGTGAACCCCGATCCGCTTGGCCTGCCCGATGCGATGATGATACGTCCTTCCGTGGTCGCAGTGCTTGACGGTGTGAAGGGGGATGTGATCGTGGTCTCTCCCGCCTGGGCTGCTTCGGGGATGTCCGCCAAAGCGGCTTATGCTCAGGCCGCCGAACGTGTGATGGACGCGGTGCGTGATTTGGAACGCCCAGCGTCAGGCGAAAGCCGTGATCTTGATGGCGAGGCTGAACTCGGTCCCCTGACATCCAATTTCACCCATGAAGGTTATTTGCAGGCCGTTGAAAAAGCCAAAGAATACATCCGTGCCGGTGACATCTTTCAAGTCGTGCCTGCCCAACGCTGGACCCAAGACTTCCCGCTGCCGCCCTTTGCGCTTTATCGCAGCTTGCGCCGTACGAATCCTTCACCCTTCATGTTCTATTTCAACTTTGGTGACTTCCAAGTGATCGGCGCCAGCCCAGAGATCCTCGTGCGGGTCTTTGGCAATGAGATCACCATCCGCCCCATCGCGGGCACCCGCCCCCGTGGCGCAACCCCGGAAGAAGATCGCGCCCTAGAGGCCGATCTATTGGCCGATAAAAAGGAACTTGCAGAACATTTGATGCTGCTTGATTTGGGCCGAAATGATGTGGGCCGCGTTGCAAAAGTTGGCTCTGTCCGCCCGACTGAGGAATTCATCATTGAGCGTTATTCACATGTGATGCATATCGTCTCCAACGTCGTCGGTGAATTGCGCGAAGATCAAGATGCCCTGTCGGCCTTCTTCGCGGGCATGCCCGCAGGCACTGTGTCAGGCGCTCCAAAAGTCCGCGCAATGGAAATCATCGACGAGCTAGAGCCCGAAAAACGTGGCGTCTATGGTGGCGGTTGTGGCTATTTTGCAGCCAATGGCGACATGGATATGTGCATCGCGCTGCGCACGGCCGTGGTCAAAGACGAGAAGCTCTATATTCAGGCAGGTGGCGGCGTCGTTTACGACAGCGATCCAGAATCTGAATATCAAGAAACCGTCAATAAATCCAAAGCCATCCGCAAAGCCGCGTCAGAGGCCGGACGCTTTGGTGGACGCGGCAACCACTAACCAAAACTCGCGCATCGAGAAGCCTTATTTTGGTTCCAAAAATATCCTAGGGGTGCGGGGGCTGGCCCCCGCTTTGCTCTCTATGTCACGGCTCGCCCCGAACATTTTCGCAGTCAGCGCTGCTGTAGCACAGCTGAGACCGGGGTCAGGGCCGTATTATTGCCACGACCATCAAGCGCCCATTCCTGCAATGCCCGCAAAGTCTCATTACGTAATTGCCCCACCAACACCACCGTACCATCTTGTTGAGCCTTAAATTCTGCGCGCTCAAGCATCCGCCGGATGGTGGACGCATTCTGCCCTTCATCATCCAGAACTCGGAACACACGAGCATTGGGCACCCCTTGACGCGAAGCCAATTGCCCGGCCGTGTTCAGCCCTTGGCCATACAGAACAAGCCCATGTCCGCTTTCCGAAAGTGCTTCAGATAATTGTATTGCAACAGTTCGATCAGAACCAATCGTCCTGTCGATATCATCCAAAACAGCCACGGCATCAGGGACCATGGATTTCACGCTTAAAAACCCGGTTTCTACATCTGATGGCCTCGCCCCCTCTGGCAATGCCAGCTGCACCAGCACCTCTTGGCCGTTCGCCCGGACATGCGCAGCATCTTCACCGGCCCGCGGATTTGCAGCGTTAACGGCAATACTCACCGGAAATGGCAGATTGCCAGCCTTGTTGCGTAAAGACGCCGACTCCGCACTGCCATCATCCAGCAGGATCACTGCGATCATCGCCTTCCCCACAGGAATTTCAAAGACTGCGGCGTTATCAGTCAAAGCATGCGGCCTGAATTCAACGTTCCCATCCTGCGCTACCACGCCTGCATCATTTTGTGCGGTATCGCTCCCAATTGACGCGCCAATGGTCGGTAAACGAGAGACCACGGTTCGATCTGTCAAACGCCCGGCTGGGGCACCAAATCCGATGCCAACCTTCTGACCAAACACACCCGTCCGTTCAGTCTCTTCCGGTGCAACATTTTCCTCTTCCTCGCCTTCATCGGGCACTTCCGGCGTAATGTTTTCCTCTTCAACAGTGTCCTCCTCAACACTGCCTTCAGCGTCAACCATTTGTACGGGCGCTTCTTGCGCGATTTCTACGGTAGCTTCAGCCAACGCAACTTCAGGTGGCGTTGGGTTTTCTATCACTCTGATGCCTTCCGGCACAGACAGCACTGCATCGCTATCCTGGCCCGGGAGAATAGTATCGTCCTGCTCCCCCATGGCTTCAGTCGCAGCAGTATATGGGCGCTCGGTCGTAACTTGCACCGCAACATCCACAGGGGGAACAACCGCTTCTATATCCGCCTCAATCGGCTCATCCGCGGTGGCCACAGCCTGCGCAACTTCAACCTCTTCTGTCTGGGCTTCGGCGCTGGCCTCAATTGCAATTTCCTCGACGACCACCGGATCAACAACAAGAGCATCCGCACTCACGGGAATTTCGGCTTCCATGGCAGCCACATCATTTGCCGCAGGCCCTGGCGGACCGGTCATCAAAGAGACAAACCCCAATCCTGCGCCGCCAACAATTGCACCGGTTAACATGCCTGCCAGAATTCCACGTGCCATGTGATGTCCCCAATATGCTGCGCCGGCGCTACAATAAGATCATCCGCACGCATTTTTGATTTCTCAGGATCTCGCCGTTCGGGTGGCGTTTTTCGGCACATTTTGGGGAAATTCCCACAGATGTGTTCCACGCTTTCGCCCCGGGGCTTGACCCTTCGCTCTGTCTCTGAACATGTATAACGCGGGACAATCCGGGGAACACCCCCATTTACCATCAAATACGGAATATTGGCCAAATGCTGCTGCTTATTGACAATTACGACAGTTTCACCTGGAACCTAGTGCATTACCTAGGCGAACTCGGCACGGAAGTGGTCGTGAAACGCAATGATGCGCTGGATGTACAGGAAGCCATGGGCATGGGCGCAGCAGCGATCTTGCTGTCACCTGGTCCGCGCGCCCCCAAAGATGCTGGCATCTGCCTGCCATTGACTATGGCCGCCGCGGAAGCAAAGTTGCCACTCTTAGGGGTCTGCCTGGGCCATCAAACCATCGGCGAGGCGTTTGGCGGTGATGTTGTGCGCTGCCATGAAATTGTGCATGGGAAAATGGGCGCAATGCACCATGATGACACGGGCGTTTTTGCTGGTCTACCCAGCCCTTTTGCGGCGACCCGTTACCATTCTCTCGTGGTGGATCGCGAGACCCTGCCCGACTGCTTAGAAGCCAACGCTTGGCTTGAAGACGGCACCATCATGGGGTTGCGTCATAATGAATTGCCAATCCACGGCGTTCAATTCCATCCAGAAAGCATTGCCTCTGAACATGGGCATAAGCTTTTGAAGAACTTCCTTGATACAGTTCCGGGGCTTGCCTCTGGTGATGTGAAACAGCCTGCAGCCTGACCTGTGATTAAGATGAAAGACCTGACATGAGCGACGCTTTAAAACCCCTAATTGATGCCGCCGCCAATGGCCCTTTAACCGCAGATCAGGCCCGTCAGGCCTTCCAGATCCTGTTTGAGGGCGATGCGACCCCATCCCAATGCGGTGGCTTTTTGATGGCTCTGCGCACCCGTGGCGAAACCGTGGAAGAATATACCGCTGCCGCTGCTGTAATGCGTTCCAAATGCAACGCCGTTATCGCCCCCGAAGGCGCAATGGATATCGTAGGTACAGGCGGTGATGGCAAGGGTACGTTGAACATTTCCACCGCAACCGCCTTTGTTGTGGCGGGCGCTGGCGTGACCGTGGCGAAACATGGCAACCGTAACCTCAGCTCAAAATCCGGCGCTGCCGATGCATTGGGACAGATGGGCGTCAACGTCATGGTTGGCGTCGATGTGGTAGAAAAGGCTTTGGCTGAGTGCGGCATCGCCTTCATGATGGCCCCCATGCACCACCCGGCAATTGCCCATGTTATGCCAACGCGCGCCGAACTTGGGTGTCGCACGATCTTCAACATTCTGGGCCCGCTGACCAACCCAGCTGGTGCAAAACGCCAGCTGACTGGTGCATTTTCGCGCGATCTGATTGAACCTATGGCGCTGACCTTGCAAAAACTGGGGTCTGAGAAAGCTTGGCTTGTTCATGGTTCTGATGGAACGGATGAACTGTCGATTGCGGGCGTCTCTTGGGTTGCTGCACTTGAAGACAATCGCGTTGAAATGCGCGAGTTGCACCCTGAAGATGCGGGTCTGCCCGAACATCCGTTTGAGGCCATTATGGGCGGTAGCCCTGAAGAAAACGCCGTGGCCTTTCGTTCGCTGTTGAACGGCGACAAATCCGCCTATCGCGATGCCGTTTTGCTGAACTCTGCTGCGGCCCTTGTGGTGGCGGATCACGCAAGCGACCTGAAGCAAGGTGTTGAGATGGCCGCGAAATCCATCGATAGCGGTGCCGCGTTGAGCAAAATCAAAGCCTTGGCTGCGATCACCTCAGCCAGTTGATGCATAAAATCCCCTCCGCTTGGGACCACCTACCGTTTTTCAAAGAAAAACTACCCGCGATTGAAGCATCAATCGCGCAGGATCAGCGTGAGATTTTACCACCGACGCATCAACGCTTTGCGGCGTTTGAGTTCTGTGCACCCGCGGAGGTAAAAGTCGTCATTCTAGGTCAGGATCCCTATCCAACCCCGGGCCACGCCCATGGCCTCGCCTTTTCTGCCGAACCGAATGTGCGCCCACTGCCGCGATCCCTGAACAACATCTACAAAGAGATGGTGGATGATCTTGGCGCGACGCCATTGAATGCCGATCTACGCCCTTGGGCGCGACAAGGGATTTTGCTTTTGAACACGGTGCTTTCAGTGCCTGCAGGGGATGCGAACGGGCATAAAAAACTCGGCTGGCAAATCCTTGCGCAACAGGCTTTGGCTGAGGTTTCCAAACGTCCATGTGCCTTTCTTCTCTGGGGGGCGCAGGCCCATAAGATGCAAGACTTCATAATGCCTGGCGAACATTTCATCCTGAAAACGGCTCATCCATCGCCTCTTTCCGCACGCCGTGGATTTTTCGGATCGAAGCCATTTTCACGGGTCAATTCTTGGCTCATCGAAAACGGGCAAACGCCAATCAACTGGGCGTGACATTTGCGCCCTGCTTTCCCGTTGCATGGCGGGCCAACGCGGCGTAAACATTTGCCATGACACAGACCGTTCTTGATAAAATAAAAGCTTATAAGCTTGAAGAGGTTGCCGCACGCAAGGCTGCGCACCCCCTTTCGCAGGTCGAAGAGGCCGCCCGTTCTGCATCCGCCACGCGTGGGTTTTCAGATGCACTGCATAAGGCGGCCCATAGTGGTTATGCCCTGATTGCGGAAGTAAAAAAGGCGAGCCCCTCCAAAGGATTAATCCGCGAGGATTTCAACCCGCCGGCGCTGGCCAAAGCTTATGAAGATGGCGGCGCGACCTGCCTTTCAGTGCTGACCGACACACCTAGTTTCCAAGGTGCCGATGAATTCTTGGTGGCGGCGCGCAACGCGACATCCCTGCCAGCACTGCGCAAGGATTTCATGTATGACACCTATCAGGTCGCGGAAGCCCGTGCGCTTGGGGCGGATTGTATTCTGATCATTCTGGCGTCAACATCTGATGCTCAGGCGCAGGAACTTGAAGAATCTGCGTTTTCTTGGGGCATGGATGTGCTGCTTGAGGTGCATAACGCAGAGGAATTGGAACGAGCCTGTAAGCTGAAAAGCCCATTGATGGGCATCAACAATCGCAATCTTAAGACATTTGAAACCACGTTGGACACCACCCGCATCCTGTCGCGCATGGTACCAACCGATCGTCTGATTGTTTGCGAAAGTGGGTTGAATTCGTCAGAAGATCTCGCGGATATGGCAAAATACGGCGCGCGGACTTTCCTTATTGGCGAAAGTCTCATGCGCCAAAATGACGTGAAAGCCGCGACACGCAGATTGCTTGCAAATCCCCTCATGCAAGGAGGTGCATGATGAGCGATGACACCCATGCCTCGGGCCTGACCCATTTCAATGCTGAAGGCCAAGCCCATATGGTTGATGTTTCTGATAAAGCCGTGACATCACGTATTGCCACAGCGGCTGGTCACATTAAGATGCTGCCACAAACCCTTACTGTTGTTCAAGAAAATCGCGCTAAAAAGGGTGATGTTTTGGGTGTAGCACAGCTGGCGGGCATCATGGGGGCGAAGAAAACCTCTGATCTGATCCCGCTTTGCCATCCGCTGCCAATCACCAAAGTATCCGTTGAACTTACGCCGGATGAGACGCTGCCTGGCGTACGCATTGAAGCCACCGTCAAAACCACCGGCCAAACAGGCGTTGAAATGGAAGCCCTCACCGCCGTCAGCACCGCCGCCCTTACGGTTTATGACATGCTGAAGGCCATCGACAAAGCTATGGAAATCAGCGCGATTTCTGTCCGCTTGAAAGATGGCGGCAAATCTGGACGCTACGAGGCGGTATGAACTATCAAGGCCGGTCCCTAGAACTTTTCTTCATTGATGGTCGCCCAGACGGGATGCTCACCGCTGAAGTTTTTAACTGGACTGGCCATGTTCTGCGCCTGCCACGCAGTCACGCAAAGCAAGCGCTTTCACGTAGGGAAGCCAATGAACTTGCAAAGGACGACAAATGATCTCCGTTTCTGAGGCGCTGGACGCCTGTTTTGCCCTGATTTCCCCGCTTGATCACGAAGAGGTTGCCCTACGTGACGCTGCGGGTCGCACCCTTGCCGCCCCCCATCAAGCCACGCGAAATCAGCCACCATTTGCAGGTTCTGCGATGGATGGCTATGCGTTGAAATCTGTTGAGTTACAGCCCCAAGCCCAGTTCATGGTCGTTGGTGAAAGTGCCGCTGGAGCGCGCTTTACGGGCAAAGTCCGCGCAGGCCAATGCGTTCGAATATTCACGGGTGCCCCACTGCCCGAAGGCTGCGATCACGTTGTTATTCAGGAAGACACCTCACGCCAAGGCAATGTCATCACTCTGAATACTGAGATCGATACCAAAGACAACATCCGACCCGCAGGCAATGATTTTGCGGATGGCTTTACCATGACCGGCCCACGCGTTTTATCACCCGGTGACATTGCCCTTCTGGCCGCGATGAACCAGCCGCGCATCACGGTCACCCGCAAACCGGTGATCGCACTGCTCGCCACCGGTGATGAGCTGGTGCAACCCGGCGAAACCCCTAGCGACGACCAGATCATCGCCTCTAACAGCTACGGCCTGAAGGCACTGATCGAGGCCCATGGCGGCACCGCCCGTCTGTTGCCCATTGCGCGCGACAATGAGGCCGCACTGCGACAGGGATTTGAACTGTGCAAAGGTGCTGATCTGATTGTCACCCTTGGCGGTGCCTCTGTTGGCGACCATGACCTCGTGCGTCCAGTGGCAACCTCCATGGGGATGGAGCCCGCGTTTTATAAGGTTGCCATGCGCCCTGGAAAGCCCTTGATGGCGGGTAAGATTGGCGACACACCGATGATTGGCCTGCCAGGAAATCCCGTATCATCAATGGTTTGCGCGCAAATCTTCATCTTACCAGTGTTACGCCCCATGCTGGGTTTCGCCGCCGCCCCCATGCCGCGTAAAACCGCCCCTTTGGC
>MAAC01008432.1_pt1 | contig 13510 bp, 11 predicted proteins | sample 1115981 | NCBI WGS metagenome assembly MAAC01 (sample SAMN04961126, study PRJNA320927) | seawater metagenome | isolation source: sample BD02T64 sea water enriched with oil for 64 days | place: USA:Gulf of Mexico | collected 2013-07-27 | reverse complement strand
AAAATCTAATAATTTTCCCGTTTTATCTGCAGCTACATTCGGGCAATCTAGAATATTTTCTTTTAATATCTCTTTGGCTTTTTGTACTCTCGACTTGGTGCCAGAGTACGAAATGTTTAAATGTGCCGCTAATTCTTTTTGTGAATAATTCTGAAAGGCAGTCAACACAATAGCTTCTTTGTGTTTGTCTGAAAGCGCTTCTATTTTCGAAGTGATACAGTTTGAAAGGTTCCCATAGTCAAAACTATCAGTGTCGGTTTCAGGAAAATCTATGGTGTCTATTGATACATTCTTGTTGCTTCCTTTTCTAAAGTAGTCTAGTATTGTGTTTCTAGTAATTTGATAGACCCAAGAAGTAAGTTTAGAAGTCTGTTTTAACTGATGAATCTTCGTTTGAATTTTTAAGAAAACCTCTTGATGAATGTCTTTTGAGATTTGTTCATCTTTAATTTTTCCAAAAATAAACTTGTAAAGTTCCTCGTTAAGGTCAATCCAAATAGTGTGAACTTCGGTTTGCATTTTGTCGTTTTTTAGCTTTCAGACCCGTTTCTGAAGCGAAGCAAAGTTACCATAAAACGCGGCAAAATCAAATTTTCAGAATACGGCTATGTTTATGTGAAGAAGTTTTTTAAACAGCATACAAATCTACGTTATTTAATGATTCATCTAAATCGGGTAGAACTACTTATTTAAATCTCTGATAACTTTTTTATTTTAGTAAGAATTTAAAAACCATTCTTTATGTACACAAAAAAATATGTAATACTCACAGTTCTTATGTTGAGCATTTTCTTTTCTTGCTCACAAGACGAGGTACTCGTAGAACCCCAGCAAAAAACAGAAATTAAAGCAAAAGCCCTTCAAAAAGGACCCACGTCAAAGTTTCAATACTCAATTCCAACCATTACACCATGTGGCTATGGATTTAGAGTAGACATTCAGTTTTTCGGAGTCCCAGCAGTTCCAACTTTTGAATATCAAATAGTAAATGGTTTGGGTGTAGTTGTTGATTTTGGTTTTGTTGGTGATGGACAAAACACCAATTGGGTATTGAATCCATGTGAATCATACACCTTTAAATATTGGGCTTTTGGTTATGGAAGTCCAGCAGGAGGAAACCCTCCCACAACAGTATTAACAGCAACCTCTGATGGTTGTGGAGGCGTATTTGTATGTTAGTAACTGTTTATTAAATTAACAGATGGCACAGAAATATTTTTCGTGTAAAACTAAATGTTATTAAAGCAAAAACCACAATCAGTAAACAGTTTGTGGTTTTTTTAGTTTATTTAATAGATTGCTTTCACGGATTTCAAACTTGGTCAACCCATAGTTATTGAAATATTATTTTTTTTCTCTCAGCCTTTTCCGCAATCCAGATAAGGTTTTAAAAGGCAGTTTGGAAATTGAGTTGTTCGCCATCCATGCGGGAACGGTATCACCGGGTTCAGAATGAAATACATAGATGATTTCTGTTGTATTATTTGAAGACTGTAATAAGATATAGCCTTCAGCTTTTGTCATTCGAACGATTCCTTTTTTTTCTTGTATATAATCAGGGATTCCTTGTAAGGATATTTTTATGGAATCATTATTAAATGTACGCGTTGTCATTTTGTATACCATATCTCTATTTCTAAATGGCCATGGGAATATGGTTTCCACATAATTATACTGAACATCCTTTTCTTGTTTTAGGAGTGTTGCCGTTTTTGTATAGCCATACCATTTGGTATAGTTACTAGTGTTTTTTAATATTTTGAGGATTTCATCCGTAGTTGCATCAACAGTCATCACGGCTTTAAAAGATTTGAAATCCGATTTTGTTTCAATCCGTGTATATACTTTTATCTCGTTTTTGTTTTTATCAAGCTCCCATGAAGTTTGAGAGAAGGTTTTAAATGATAGAAAACAACATACACTAATCAGTCCTAATAGGTTCTTATTTCTCATGATTACAAGATGTTTTGGTTGGCTTTATACAATCTGAAAAAGTAATACAAGAAAAGAAGTGCAAAAACAAAATCACCTGCAATTACTACAAATACCACAGGTCCTGCCAAGTCTGCCAGATAAAATTTTAATAAGGAAATGGCAAAACCAATTTTCCCAATTCCGCCAACAATAACAATTCCTGTATGCTTTAAAGGGTTTTTGGCTACAATTAAATACCCAATAAAATAGACCAATGTAGTGCCCCAAGCACCTTGATAGATTGCATAGAAAAGTGGGTCTGTCAGCTCTCTGTTAAAAAAGCCATTAAAGGTAAAAGCGGTGTTGAAATAACCAAAAATGGCTCCGATTAAATTCCAGATTGCTGAGACAATAAATAGCCCTTTAAAAAAAGTAATTTCTTTGTTTTTCATGATACTAAATTTGAATAGCGATTCGTTTGTTGAATGCTACCACAAATAAATTATATTAGAAAGATGTACACATGTACATATGTAAAGAAGTGTAGGTTATTGATATAGTTTTTTCCGGATTCGACTTAATTGAGTCGCACTGATGCCCAAATAAGAAGCAATATGATACTGTGGTATTTCCAACTCCAATCCAGGGAATTCCTTTCTAAATATCAAATACCGTTTGTCGGCATCTAGCATGGCCATTTCGAGTTCTTTTTTTTCATGACTCAAAAAAAAGTTTTCAGCTATAATTCTTCTTAATCGTTCAATTTCATGATTTACTTCTGATAATTCCTCAATTTTAGCATAGGGTACTTTCCAAATTTTACAATCTGTAAGTGCTTGCTGGGCTACCTTATTCTTTTGCTTGCTAATTAATGCTGCATACGAGCCAATGATTGAAGGAGGTGAAAAGAAATGTTTGTTATATTCTTTACCATTTTTATCAATATAATAAGCCCTAACAATACCCGTTTCTAAAAAAGCAATTTCTTTAGCGTATTGTCCTTTTCGTATAAAATAATCTCCTTTTTTTAATTCATCAAAAACAAAAAAATCACTCATTAAACCAATGGTTTTTTCAGAAAGAGAAGTCGTTTTCTGAAAGAATGTTAGTAGGTTTTCCATAGGGTTTTAAAAGTTTTTTATTTTAATGATCTCAAAAGAGATATAAACTGGTAGCGAAGTTATTGAAAAAACATTTTATATTTCTGTAGCTACTTATATATTTATCAATCCCCCTTTTTAATTACTGTGTAATTAAAGTTTTCTCTGCTGTTCTATTTTACAGGTTAATGAGTTTTCCTTTTATAAAAGATTATATTTGAGAATCAAATTGAGAACCATGAAAAAAATAGTCTTTCTTATCGCTTTCGTCATTGTTTTTATTTCTTGTAAAGAAGAAACAACTAAGGTGTCTTTTAAAAAGTATGATGAATATGCTGCATTAGTTGAACAACAGAATCATAAAAGTAAAAGAATGCAATTCAAACTCTTTCAGTCTAAATATTTAGATATGAATGCTGTTTTTGCTCCCTTTGAGAAAGAATTATCACAATTTACAGAAGAAGAGTACAATACACTTAAACCAATGATATTGGAAAGAGACATTCCAACATTACAAGCTCATATTGTAAACGGAAATTTATCCTATGAAAAACTAACGTTGTTTTATTTATATCGAATTAGAAAATTTGAAAGTGATCCCACAAAATCATTGAATTCAATCATTGCATTGAATCCAAATGTCTTAGACGAAGCACGTCAAAAAGACAAAGAAAAAGGAGCAAACTCAGCATATTCTATTTACGGAATGCCAATTTTCTTAAAAGACAATATCAATACCAATAATATGCCGACTACCGCAGGAGCAATTGCGTTGGTAGAAAATATAAATACTAAAGATGCTTTTATAGTAGCGCGGTTAAAACAAAATGGAGCCTTGATTTTAGGGAAAGTAAACTTGAGTGAATGGGCGTATTTTTTCTGTTCTGGTTGCCCCTTAGGATATTCGGCAGTTGGAGGGCAAACCTTAAATCCCTACGGAAGAGGAGAATTTGAAACAGGAGGGAGTTCTGCAGGAAGTGCTGTTACTATTGCAGCAAATTTTGCTGTAGCTGCAGTTGGAACAGAAACATCTGGGTCAATTACATCGCCATCTAGTAAAAATTCTGTAGTCGGATTAAAACCAACGATTGGGGTATTGAGTAGAACCGGAATTGTACCGATTTCTAGTACCTTAGACACGCCAGGCCCAATGACAAAAAATGTTGTTGATACTATGATTTTATTGAATTCAATGTTTGGTTATGATAGAAATGACACAGCTTCTGTGGATAAAATTGGTATACATGAAGTTGAGTTAATTAATGCGACTTTAGAAGGAAAACGATTTGGAGTCTTAAAATCATTATTGTCAGATTCAATTTACAAGACTTCTGTAGAGAAGATTAAAAAGGCAGGTGGTGTAATTATCGTTTTAAACCCAGAGCAAGCAAAAATGCCTGGTTTCTTAACCTTGTTAAATATTGATATGAAGCATGATTTACCGCAATATTTGGCAAACAACGCCGATAAAAATGTGAAAGTCAATTCAGTAAAAGATGTGGCGCTTTTTAATTTAAAAGAATTAAAACTACGTGCTCCCTATGGGCAACAATTGTTTGATGGAATTGTAAAAGATTCAACAACTTTAGAGGAATTAGAGGTTGTAAAACATAATCTAAAGTCAGCAGGAAAGAAATATTTACAAGGAATAATTGATGAAAAGCTAGATGCAATTTTATCTATAAATAATTACCATTCGGGGGTTGCTGCAGTTGCTAAATACCCTACGCTAACAGTCCCAATGGGATATAAAACGAATGGAGAACCAATTAGTTTGACATTTATTGGGAAACCATTTTCTGAACGCATTTTATTAAAAATGGGGTATTCTTTTGAGCAATTGACCAAAGCGAGAAAGCTTCCAAAAAAGTATCAATAAAGAATTGCTTTAAATACACGTAAAAATCAGTACTTTTGCACTCTAAATTTTTATACACAGATGCGTACAAAAACAACAAAACAAAACAAGATCAATGTAGTGACGTTGGGCTGTTCTAAAAACGTTTACGATAGTGAAGTGTTAATGGGACAATTAAAAGCCAATGGTAAAGATGTTGTACATGAAGATGAAAATGATGAAGGAAATATTGTTGTAATCAATACCTGTGGATTTATTGGTAAAGCCAAAGAAGAATCGATAGATACTATTTTACATCATGCACAGCGTAAACAAGCTGGTGAGATTGATAAGGTATATGTTACAGGCTGTTTGAGTGAGCGTTATAAACCAGATTTAGAAAGAGAAATAAAAAACGTAGATCAATATTTTGGGACACACGATTTGCCTAATTTATTAAAAGTATTAGAAGCAGATTATAAGCACGAGTTGATTGGTGAACGTTTAACAACAACGCCAAAACACTATGCCTATTTAAAAATAGCAGAAGGTTGCGATAGACCTTGTTCGTTTTGTGCAATTCCGTTGATGCGTGGAAAACATGTGTCTACTCCAATAGAAGAAATTATTATTGAAGCGACTAAATTAGCAGAAAAAGGCATCAAAGAAGTGATGTTAATAGCACAAGATTTAACCTATTACGGGTTAGATATCTATAAGAAACGTGCACTCGCTGATTTATTACTTGCATTGACCAAAGTAGAAGGAATCGAATGGATTCGTATGCATTATGCATTTCCATCTGGTTTTCCGATGGATGTATTAGACGTAATGAAAAACGAACCTAAGGTGTGTAATTACTTAGACATTCCATTACAGCATATCAATACGGAGTTGTTAAAATCTATGAAACGAGGAACAACGCACGAGAAGACTGTGGATTTGATTCATAAGTTTAGAAAAGCGGTTCCAGAAATGGCAATTAGAACAACGTTAATTGTTGGATATCCTGGAGAGACAGAAGAAATGTTTCAAGAATTAAAAGACTGGGTAGAAGAAATGCGTTTCGAACGTTTAGGTGCTTTCGAATATTCTCATGAAGAGAACACAGGGGCTTATGTCTTAGAAGATGATGTTCCTGCAGATGTGAAGTTTAAACGTGTCAATGAAATCATGGAAGTGCAAGGGCAGATTTCTTGGGAGTTGAATCAAGAGAAAGTAGGGAAAACATTCCGTTGTCTATTTGATAGAAAAGATGGAGAGTATTTCTATGGACGTACAGAATTTGATTCGCCAGACGTAGACAATGATGTGTTGGTAAATGCAACAGAGCATTACATTAAGATTGGTGAGTTTATAGATATTACGATCCACGAAGCTGGAGATTTTGATTTGTATGGAACGCCTGTAATAAAAACAGAAAGACCAAAGAGTTTAAATCAAAAAAGAAAATAAATTAGGAATCCTGCTGTAAGCGGGATTTTTTATGCATGTATACTACTAAGAAAAAACACACGTTATTTAATCTTCTGTTAAAATCAATGTCTTAAAATTGGACTAAAAAAAATATGTTTCAGTAATCATTATGGAAAAGCTAACCGCATACATTCAACATTAGTTTTGAATGTCGAGTTGTAAAAAAGAATGCCTTTGTTTTAAAAAAAGAACAAGTAGTTACCGATTACTATTTTATTGCTTCTGGTGGATTGATTATTTATGATGTAAAGCAAGAAATACAATCAACTCGGTATTTTGCTTTTGAAAATGAGTTCATAACTGATATTTCTAAAATTAAAAGGAAGGCCCGTTCTGATTCCTACTTAAGAGCCATTGAAGACACGGTTATTTATGCAATTTCATTTCAAAAAATGGAAGCCCTTTACAATCAGTTTCCAACATGGCAGAAATTTGGTAGATTGGTTTGGGAAGATGCCTTTGCAAGTGTACTGTATGGCATTCATAATTTTCAATCTTTAACCGCTAAGGAACGGTATTTAGATTTATTAAAACGTTCAAATCTCATCAACAGAGTACCCTTAAAAGACCTGTCGTTGTTTTTAGGAATCACACCACAATCTTTGAGTAGAATTAGAAAAGAAATCAGTACCTCAAAAAATTAAGCGTTTCTTACCATTTGTTAATTTTAAGAGCGGTTTTAGGGTATAATTTTGTGTTAGAAATTAAAACACAGAATTATGATTTTAAAAAGAGTGCTTATTACCTATTGCTTATTTTTAACAACACTAACATCGGCTCAAGATACAGGTAAATTGATTGTGGAGGTTGATGGATTTACATCGTACAAAGGCTATGTACAAATAGCAATTTACAAAAATAGTAAAGGGTTTCCTTCTAAAAATAAATTGGCGTACAAGCGTTTTAGAATTCAAACAAGTACATTAAAAAACACCCCTTTTACAACACAGTTGCCATTTGGTACCTATGCAATAGCCATATACCAAGATGCAAACGGGAATGAGAAGTTAGATACTAATTTTTTCGGAATTCCAAAAGAAAAAACCGGCGTGTCAAATAATTCGAATTCAAATTCATTGCCTTCATTTTATGAAGCTAAGTTTAAATTTTTAGCAAAAAAAAGCATCCATATAAACCTCCATTAAAGTAGCTAAAATTATTCCTGTGTATGCCTTCAATTGTTTTACAAATAACATCAATTATCAGTTGGTGATTTTTGGTATTATGATTTTATAGGGCTCTACACGGAATAAAAAAAGAATATATATATGAACATAAAAAGAATACTATTAGTAGTCGTTATACTTGTTGTTTTTAACATGAATGGACAAGTAAATTTACAGGAAGACCGAGATGTGTTTTCTGTGTATTATACCCCAGAATTAAAAGGAGATGCACTTTTTGGCTATCAAAAGGGAGGTGTAAGTTTTAGCCTACCTCCAATAGCTTTTAATAGATTGACCTTTTATAGCAATATAGGATTAGAATATCATCAATTTTCTTTTAAGAATGAAGCGACAGCTTATTCAGAAGAAATGGAAAAGTTCTATAGTATCCAATACAGCCTATTAGCAAAATACAAGCTGTCTAAAAACTGGTCGCTTAATGCGGTAGCAATACCAAGGTTGGTTTCTAATTTTACTAGTGGAACTACTATGGATAATGTACAAATGAATGGAGTAGCCTTTGTAGAAAAAAAGTTCAATACTAAAAAGTCAGACAGGTATTTTCATATAACAGCTGGCGTTGGTTATTTGACATTGGCAGGGAGAACAACGATAAATCCTGTTGTCAACTTTATGGGGAAATTAAATGAATACGTTTCATTTGTCGTGGGAATTCCCAATACCTATATTAAATATAATTTTAATAAAAAACATTCCTTAAGAGTGTTGGGGACACTAAATGATTTTATGGCACCTATAAATACCCCTCTTTATGTAGATGTAGCCAAGACTAAAAAAGTTGATATTGCTATTTTTACAGAGGCTTCTGTGGGTGTGGAATATAATTATTGGTTCACAAAAAGCATTGGAATCTTACTTAGAGGAACTCATACTGTGTTTAGTGAGTTTAAACTTGAAGATGAACATGAACACAGTCTTTTTGATTTTAATGCTACTTTAAAGCCCTATGTTACTTTAGGGATAAAGTTCAATCCATTTAGATAGCTCTAGAAGCAATGAGCACGGATAAAGTGTCAAGAGATATTATTAAGATAAAGTATCTTTTTATGACGGCACGGACAACATATTTTATATTGACTACTCTAAGATTTTTTATAGAACGTTTTTTGAAAAATATATACTTAATAAAGGCAAGCTATTTTAGCATTTCAATGCCAACTTTAATCGAAGTTTTTTTAAACAATCTGGTTGGTTGGCAATTGAAAATATATCGCGATTTTCCTAGCAATAAATACCTAAGCGTATTGTTGTTTCTGGGGTTGATATTTAGTATTGTATCGTGCATTATTTTGGGGGTTCTTTTCCAGAACTCTCGCTATCTACGTATAGTCAAAAAGACGTTGGCCTTTTAATGTAGTATTGTTTTCTTTTTGTGTAGCAATTGTCTATTTTTGAGTGTATGAAAAAAACGTATTTCAATTGGTCTTCTGGTAAAGATTCAGCATTGGCATTGTATAAGATGTTACAAGATAAAGACCATACTATAGACTTGTTAATTACCAATGTAAATGAAGAGTTTGAACGTGTTTCAATGCATGGTTTACATGAAAGCTTATTAGATAAACAAGCAGAAAGCATCGGAATTCCATTACAGAAAAACTATTTCCCTGCAGATGTAACCATGGATTTGTATACTAAATTGATGCAAGAAAAAATGGAAACCTTGGTAGCGCAAAACTATACACATGCCGTTTTTGGAGATATCTTTTTAGAAGATTTAAAAAAGTACAGAGAAACAAAATTAGCTGAAGTAGGCATAAAAGGCGTGTTTCCGTTGTGGAAAAATGATACGAAAAAAGTACTGCAAGAATTTTTAGCACTCGGTTTTAAAGCAATTACAGTTTGTGTAAACGCAAAGTTGTTAGGAGCGGAGTTTGTAGGGAGAGTAATTGACCAGCAATTTATAGATGACCTACCAGAAAATGTAGATGTTTGTGGAGAAAACGGCGAGTTTCATACCTTTGTTTTTGACGGGCCAAACTTTACATTCCCTATTGATTTCGAAATAGGAGAGAAGGTCTTAAAATCATATACATTACATGATGATGACGCTGACAATTGTCACCAGTCAAAAAATACAAATTACGACACCAGTTTTTGGTATTGTGATTTGAAGTTGACATAAAAAAAGCCTGCAAATAGCAGGCTTTTTTTATGTTTTAATTAGAAATCTCATCCAATCTGTAGATTTCTCAATCGTACCTCATTTCGAAATGACATGTAAGTTTTATAACTTCTTCATGCTTGGGTTTGCAAAGAACAACGCATTTGAAAAGAACAATTTTCCATTGTCCCAAAAAGCTCTAAACAGTGGATTGTCTATCATGTAAATAATACTTCCTCTACCAACATTTTCTTCTCCAAAAATTAATGATTTTGTTAGGTTGTTTGTGGCCTTGCTTCCAGTGAATCCAGAATACGCAGCATTGTTATCTAAACGCACTACATTGTAGCCATTTTCTAAATATTTGTATGAGCTAGCTCCTTGTTTTAATGTGAAATAAGTATTTCCATACCCAAAACCTAAAGGATGCGAATTGTCAATCTTCGTTTTAAAAATTGCGCCAGTAATACTCCCTTTAATACGGTCTCTTTCTAAATCTTCATAATTAACTAACGCAACCTCTTTGTCAGATTTATCTTTAGAAGAAGATTTAGATTTTAAACCAAATCCTTTTTTGTTAGCAAAAATACGATTGGCACCACCAATTGCAATAACCTTTCCTCCTTTACGAATCCAAGACTTTAACCCATCTAATTTACTTTTACTAAAAAGACTGCCATAGTATCCATTCGGAATTACCAATGTGTGATAGTTGTCTAATGTATTTGTAGAAAAATCATCGGTGTTAATAGCTGTATATGGATAGTTAATTTCTTGTTCGAAGAAATACTGAACTTCACCATAACTTAATGAAGAAGTATATGCTCCAGAAAGCACAGCAATTTTCTGGTTTTTAACTTCTCTAACATCAGAAGACCCCATATCTGGACCTTTGTCTGAAAAACCTGAATTAATGGTGTTGGCATATTTGTAATGCTTGTTTGCAAGTGTAATTAATGCATCGTCAAAGTTTTTGAGCTGTTTATTATCCCCTCTAGTAATTATTAAAGATCCGGCTTTTAACTGCTGACCACTATTTGTCATTTCTTTTCGTGTAAAGCGAACTCTAAAATTTTGCTGCAATAAGTCTCCTAATAATTTACTATCTGAAATGTGATTCCATTCAAAAGTATATGCATATGCATTTTTATTTGGAGTTGAATGAGTAACATTGGTAAAACTTTTAGAGGTAGCAACTAGTTTTTCACTAGCAATGGCTTTAAACCCGTATGCGTACGGTAAAGACCAAGCAGTAATGTCGTAGGTGATAGAGTCACTTAATTTAGCCATCGGTTCAAACAAGGCTTTTACCAGTCTTGCTTTGGGTTGGTTTGTAGAAATAACTAAGTCACTAGAAGAGGTTTTCATACTTCCTTTTGTACGCGTATCATATGTATATCCACTTACATTTTTCCCAGTAGCTCTACCGTATTTAATTTCATGTTTGTCTAACAAGGCAATCAATGCATTTGTTTTACTTTTGTTTCCTTTTAATACATAACTTTTATATTTAAAGTCGTTGTCATGAAAGTATTTTTTAAACTCACTGTTAAGTTTAGCGGTGTTTTTAGAAGCCATTTCTACAGTAGAAATACCAGAAGTTGTATGATGAATTAATCGATCCCAAAGTGTTAATACTTCTCCATCTCTTTTTGTAATTCCCAATCCAGCTCTTCCATGTCCAGCCTGCTCATAGGTCATTCCAATTCCACCAACATAGGTTGGATAGGTATCTCCATAACTTGGATATAATAAATCAAAACTCTCTTTGGTAAAGTAATACCATCCATTTTTATCGAAATATTTTGCATGATTTTTTCCAATCTGCGTTTGGAATTCACGTTGCCAATCTGTAATTACTTCATGATAAGGCTCAACTGCAGGCGCAAAATAATAGGGGTTGTTAATTCCTTGTTCATGAAAATCTACATGAATATGAGGCAACCATTTGTTGTATACTTTTAAACGTTGTTGTGTTTCAACCTGTGTTGCCCATGCCCAATCTCTATTCAAATCAAATAAATAATGGTTTGGTCTTCCACTTGGCCAAGGTTCATTATGTTCTCTAGCATCGGGGTTGTTATTATTTGGAGCCGCAACTACTTGGTTGTACCAGTTTGCATACCGATCTCTTCCATCAGGGTTGATACACGGATCCATGATCACCACCGTATTTTCTAAATAACTACTATTTTCTGTGATTAGTTTATATAAAGTCAACATCGATGCCTCTGTAGAAGAAGCTTCATTACCATGTACATTATAACTCAACCAAACAACAGCCTTGTCTTTTAATTCAGACGTGTTTTCAATTCCTGCGTTTGTTAAATGCTGTTTACGAATTGTTTCTAAATTTTTAATGTTGTTTGCAGAAGAAACATACGCTACGGCCAAGGTTCTTAACTCATTGGTCTCTCCATACTTTTGGAATTGCACCTTATCAGAATTTTGAGCTATGTATTTGAAATAGTCAACTACTTTATGGTGTCTTGTAAAACGAGAGCCTAATTTGTAGCCTAAAAACTCATCTGGAGTTTGAAGTTTTTGTGCGGTTAGTTGAAATGCGAATATTGAAATGAAAAGAATTAGTAATGACTTGTGCTTCATTAGGATATTTTTTTGATTAGATTTTCAAAGCTACTTGTATTTATTTAGATATCAAATTTTCTTATTAGAGAAAGCGTTAAAAATTTGTTAGATTAAAGTATTGAATGTGACCAACCATCAAAAAAGCGTATTTTTATAAAAATATTTTTAAAAGACTTTATATATGGATAGTGATTGTTGCTATTTCCCTTTCGATAAAATTTCAAATAGACTGTTTAACGCATTTAATCGAGCCCTTTAATAGATGAAAGTTACGCAGATCCCATTTCAAAAAACTGGTTTTTTCTCAAAAACCATGGTTGATTACTTAGAACAAAAAGAATCAATAAAACCATTTTATAATAATTTCCCAGATAATAATGGGTTTAAAAAGCAACTAGAAGAAAAAGGAAACTCATTTTCTATGGCCCATCGAAAGGTGTTGGTTGAAGCTTTGCAAAATCAATACGCTGCAATTGAAGTTTCTGAAGAAACACAGGCAAATATTGATAGCTTGATACACCCAAATACTTATACAGTAACTACTGGGCATCAATTAAACTTGTTTACCGGACCATTATATTTTTTGTATAAAATTATTTCAGCAATCAATTTGGCAGAGGAGTTAAGTGCTCAATTTCCAGCAAGTAATTTTGTGCCTGTATATTGGATGGCTACAGAAGATCATGATTTTGATGAAATAAATTACTTCAATTTTAAAAACAATAAGGTACAATGGAATAGACCAGATGGTGGAGCCGTTGGACATTTTGATACCCACGGACTAAAAGACGTATTTGAGCAGTTTTCTCAACAATTAGGAACTTCAAGAAATGCAGCGTTTTTAAAGAACTTATTCGAAGAAGGATATGTAAAGAACGATACCTTAACAGGTGCTACTAGATATATTGCGAATCAATTATTTTCTACATATGGATTGGTAATTGTTGATGGAGATGATAAAGACTTAAAGAAGTTATACACACCCATTGTAGCAAAGGAATTAACAGAGCAAACTTCTTTTAAAGCAGTTTTAAAAACAATTTCAACGTTAGAAAAATCATATAAGATTCAGGTAAATCCAAGAGAAATCAATCAATTTTATTTGAGTGAAAATTCTAGAGAACGTATTATAAAAGAAGGTGATAGATATGTTGTAAACAATACTTCAATCTCTTGGAGTACTGGTGAAATACTTAAAGAAGTCAATGACTTTCCTGAAAGATTCAGCCCAAATGTTATTATGAGACCTTTGTATCAAGAGGTAATTTTACCTAACCTGGCATATATTGGTGGTGGAGGTGAA
>MAAC01012958.1_pt1 | contig 13513 bp, 10 predicted proteins | sample 1115981 | NCBI WGS metagenome assembly MAAC01 (sample SAMN04961126, study PRJNA320927) | seawater metagenome | isolation source: sample BD02T64 sea water enriched with oil for 64 days | place: USA:Gulf of Mexico | collected 2013-07-27 | reverse complement strand
CGGTGAAACTGGTGGAGCAGATGACGGAGCGCTATGAAGACGACCTCTTTGCGATCCAGCGCATTCCCGGGGTCAATTTCCTGGCGCCATAAGCCGAAGACGGGCCTGGTCAGAGCCCCTGAAATACCAGGGCAGGGGGCTCTGGTTGAGCATGGACCGTGCCCACTCCGTATTGAAAATATCAATCCAGGCCATGCCAGCGTTACAGCCCGCAGCCAATAAAGGGCCGCAATTTACGGCCCTTTTGTTCGCTTAATTCAGGCGGGCACCCCCGGGCGACGTCAGATCTGATAAATAAAGACGCGGCCCATACCAGCTTCCGCGTGATAGAGATTGTGGCAATGGAAAATCCAGCGCCCCGGGTTGTCGGCGATAAACTCAAAGCTCAGCGTCTCTTTTGGCGCCACATTGACCGTATGTTTCAGCGGGATCAGATCCGCGTCCGCCCCGGGCGCCAGAACCCGGAAAAAATGCCCGTGCAGGTGCATCGGGTGCCACATGCCAGTCTCATTGCGCATGGTAACACGCACCCGTTCGCCTTCTTTGATGAAATAGTTCTCGCCCTCACCATAGGCTTTGCCATCGATCCCCCAGGCGTATTTGCTCATATCCCCGGTCAGTGTCATGTCGATCTGATGTAGCGGACCCTCAGGCAGCACTGTTGAGGTCAGGCTGCGCATGTCACTGTAGGCCAGGCTTTTGGGACCCCAGACCGGCAGTTCCGGATCGGCCACCGCAGCGGCGCCAGCGGTGTGCAACACACCCACCGCCTGGCCAGACCCGTCCTGAGCCATAGCATGCAGGGTAAAAGCACCGGGTTTCTGAATGGTGACGATGACATCATAGGTCTCGCCCATGCCGATCAGCAGATTGTCGATCTGCAGCAGTTCCACCGGCAGACCGTCCACGTGGGACAGCATCATCTTGTGATCGGCGAGCATGACCTTGAACAGGGTCGAGGCACCGGCGCCGATGATGCGCAGCCGGATCTTTTCGCCCACGGTAACCTCGCCGCTCCACGGCGCATTATTGCCTTTGCCGTTCATCAGGAAACTGGGGTATTTCACATCAGAGAGATCAGGCTTTTCCTCCATACCCATGCCGGGCATCATGTCCTCGCCTTCTTTCAACTCTTCCATGACGCTTTCAACGTCTTCATGCAGCCAGTCCGACAGGAAAATGACAAAGTCACGGTCATACTCGTGCGCCTCATTTTCTGCCTCAATGATAAAGGCGCCGGCGCTGCCAACCTGTTCCTGCAGCCCGGAGTGGGAATGGTACCAATAGGTGCCGCTTTGCAGCAGCGGGAATTCGGAGACGAGGATCTCTTTGGGCGCAATCGCGGTATGGGATACACCGGGCACGCCGTCCATCACCGCCGGCAACAGCAGACCGTGCCAGTGAATGCTGGTCTCTTCACCGTCCAGATGGTTCTCGACCTGGGCGCGGAACATCTCGCCTTCGCGCATGCGGATTTCCGGTCCGGGGAAGGTGCCGTTCACCGACAGGGCCTTCATAGATTTTTCCCCGTCAGGATTGAGATCTGTATCCAGAATTTTCAGCAGGTAATTCACTTTGCGCGGCTTGGGGACAAGTGCAGAAACGGCGCTGGTGCCGGCCAGACTGCGGGTCGCAGCCACAGTTTGCGCCTGTGCGGCCTGACCAGCGCCGATCACGCCGGCTCCCAGACCGGCGGCGCCGGCAAAAAGTACGTTTCTACGATTGATCGTTGTCATTGTTGTGGTCCTTCATTGTCTTCCCGCTACAACAAAGGAACCCAGGTGTTCACAAACAACCTGTTGTTTCATCACCTTTTTTTGACAAGTCGTGACGAGGCTTTGCCGCGCTCCAATACAGGTGCGCCCGCAGCACCTCAGGTGCCCGGACCTGGGTTGAGCGACCGGAGCAAAGCGGCAATTAGTGGCGCGCCGCCGCCTGAGCCGCGGTATGAACCCGTCAGGGTTTTGTTGGCGGGCGGCGTTCAGATCTGCCTGAAGGGTGCCTGTGACTTGCATGCAAATGCCGCCATCAGGATTTTACACCACATAAGTCTTTGCAGCCTGGCGCATCAAGTCCCCCAGCGGCCCCGCAGGCAGCTGGTCGGTGACAATACTGTCCACGTCAGAGACCGAGCCGAGTGTCACCAGGCCGGTGCGGAAGAATTTAGAGGAATGCACCGCCATGATGGTGGTGGTGGAGCGTTCCATTGCTGTGCGCACATTGGAGACTTCCCAGGGGTCATCATCGCCCATTTCACCGTTGGAATCGATGGCACTGGCGGAAATGACCGAGACATCAAAGCGAAACTTTTTGATGAATTCTGACGAGGGCTCGCCCATCACTGAGCCGTCAATATGGCGCAGAAACCCGCCCGGAATGGCGACGGTGAAATCGGTGCGGTCTTTCAGCAGATAGGCGACACCCACACTATAGGTGACCACTTTCAGATCCTTGCGGTCAAGCAGGGCGGTGGCGACTGCCTCAATTGTGGTGCCGGCATCCAGAAACACCGAATCGCCGTCCCGGACCAGGTCGGCCACTTTCCGGGCAATGCGCAGTTTGACATTGGTCGCCACGCTGCGGCGCCGGACCAGATCGGTGGCTTCCAGTTCACCGCTGTAGGCGGCACCGCCATGGGTGCGCCGCAGCAGGTTATTCTGATCCAGCTCCACAATATCGCGCCGGATGGTCTGCTCCGAGACCGACAGATTATGCGCCAGATTCTCGATCGTGTCATAACCCAGGGACCGGATGATCTCCATAATCCGCGACTGCCGTGTACTTTTTTTGCTCACTGACATAGTGTCTCTCTAACCGGTTTTCTGTGCCCACAGCATGTAATACATTGGCTTAAACGCTCATTTTCCGCTTGATCCGAACCAAATTTTGCAGCGCCCGGAAATAATTGTCTGCTTGAAGTGTAATTTTATTGACATGTTCCCGTCAACACTGTGTCATGAAATGTAATAAATATTACAAAACTGACTAGTTCAGTCACGTAACGATAAAAAAAACGCCCGTCGGGCGATAACACGATCTGCAAGGAGGACACTATGTCTCGCACTACCAACAAACCCACTGGTCTGTCACGCCGCGGTTTCATGGGCCGCGCCAGCGCGCTTGGCCTGATGGCCGGCATGACCAGCATCGCCCCCCTGTTCGCAGCCGAGCCTGTTAAGGGCGGCCATTTCGTTCTTGGTCTCAAAGGCGGCGAAAGCACCAACTCCCTGGACCCGGCCCTGTCGCTCAGCCAGGTTATTTTCTCGGTTCTGCGTGGCTGGGGTGAAACCCTTCTGAACGTGGCCCCCGACGGTGGGCTGCACTATCGCCTTGCCGAAAGCGTTGAAGCGTCAAATGGTGGTCAGTCCTGGCACTTTACCATCCGCCAGGGTGTGAAATTCCACAACGGCGAAACCCTGACCGCACAGGATGTGCTGAAAACCATGGAACGTCATTCCAATGATGATTCCAAATCCGGCGCGCTTGGCATCATGCGTGGCATCGAAAGCATGTCCGTTGACGGCGACGTCTTTACCGTCAACCTGACCACCGCCAGCTCGGATCTGCCTTATCTTCTGGCCGATTACCACCTGGTGATTCAGCCCAACGGCGGCATCGACGACCCAACCGCTGGTATCGGTACAGGCCCTTACAGAATTACTGAAAACGAGCCTGGCGTCCGTCACGCGTTCGAAAAATTCGCCGATTACTGGGATGACAGCCGCGGTCACTATGACAGCTACGAAATCCTGGTCATCAATGATGACACCGCCCGCGCCGCTGCGCTGCAGTCCGGTCAGGTCCATGCGATCAACATGGTTTCGCCAAAAACCGCGAACCTGTTTGGCCGCGCCCCTGGTATCAGCATTGAGCCAACTTCCGGCCGTGGGCACTATGTCTTCGTCATGCACACCGACACAGCGCCCTTTGACAACAAAGACCTGCGTCTGGCGCTGAAATACGCGATCAACCGCGAAGAAATGGTAGAAAAAGTTCTCAATGGTTATGGCGCTGTTGGCAACGATACACCGATCAACGATGCGTATCCGCTGTTTGACGAAACCATCCCACAGCGTGCGTTCGATCTGGACAAGGCGCGTGAGCATTACGCTGCTTCCGGCCATGATGGTTCGCCGATCATTCTGCGCGTATCTGAAGCTGCCTTCGCCGGGGCGCTGGACGCCGCTGCGCTGTTCCAGCAAAGCGCACGTGCTGCCGGCATCCCGCTGGAGATCAAACGTGAGCCTGCAGATGGTTACTGGTCCGAAGTCTGGAACAAACAGCCGTTCGCTGCGTCTTACTGGGGTGGTCGAGCGGTGCAGGATCAGATGTATACCACAGCCTATCTGTCCACCGCTGACTGGAACGACACCCGTTTCAAAAACGCTGAATTTGACGCCATGCTGCTGCAGGCACGCGCCGAACTGGACGTGGGCAAACGCAAGGATATCTACGGCCAGATGGGGCGTATGCTCAACGAAGAAGGCGGCCTGATCAACCCGATGTTCAACCAGTTCATCGACGGGCTTCAGTCGAAAGTTACCGGTTGGGAAGCCAACCCCAACGGTGAACAGATGGACGGGTTCACCGCCATCAAGACCTGGTTCGAATAAGCGGGATCTGAACCATGTCCCCCATTGTCCTTAAACTTGTGTCCCAGCGTATCGCGCTGGGACTTATGCTGCTGCTCGCAGCCTCTGCTCTGATATTCGCCGGGACGCAGATTTTGCCCGGCGATGTCGCCCAGTCTATTCTGGGACAGTCAGCCACTCCCGAAGCGCTGGAAAACCTGCGCCGCGATCTGGGGCTGAATGAACCGGCGCTCACCCGGTATTTCAACTGGTTGAGTGATGCGCTGCGCGGTGATCTTGGCACGGCTCTGACCAATGGCAAGGACATTGCGGACTCCATGTCTGGTCGCCTTCAAAACACGCTTTTCCTGGCGGCCAGCGCGGCGGCGGTCTCGGTACCGCTCGCCATCTTCCTTGGGCTTCTGGCGGTGCAGTTTCGCAACCGCTGGCCCGACAAACTGATTTCCGCGGTGACTCTGGCCACCATTTCGGTGCCGGAATTCATCCTCGGATATGTGATCATGTATGTGGTCGCAGTAAAACTGCGCTGGTTGCCTTCGGTCTCTATCCTGCGCCCTGGCATGGATTTCGGTGACAAGCTTGAAGCCATCGCCATGCCGGTGATCGTGCTGACCTTTGTGGTGTTGGCACATATGATGCGCATGACCCGCGCTGCGATCCTGAACGTGATGGAATCCGCCTATATCGAAACCGCAGAGCTCAAGGGCCTGTCGGCGTTCCAGACCATTTTCCGCCATGCGATGCCCAACGCAATCTCGCCAATCGTCAACGTGGTGATGCTGAACATGGCCTATCTGGTGGTCGGTGTCGTCGTGGTTGAAGTGGTGTTTGTCTATCCCGGCATGGGGCAATACCTGGTTGACCACGTGGCCAAACGCGATGTGCCGGTGGTTCAGGCCAGCGGTCTGGTCTTTGCATCCGTCTATATCGTGCTCAACACGCTGGCCGATATCATTGCCATCCTGGCCAACCCAAGACTGAGGCACCCAAAATGATGCGCATCCCAACAAGTGCTCTGATCGGGCTCGTTCTGACCTCCGCCTTTTTTCTGATGGCACTGTTTGCCCCCTGGCTGGCCCCCTACGGGGTCGGCGAAGTGGTCGGCGACGTCTGGGAACCGGCCTCGTGGGAATTCCTCTTTGGCACCGACGGCATCGGCCGTGATCTGCTGTCGCGGATGATTTACGGCGGCCGCACCACGATATTTGTCGCCTCGGCGGCCACGATCCTCTCCTTTACGCTCGGAACCACGCTGGCGCTCAGCGCGGTGGTGATCGGCGGCTGGACCGATATGTTGCTGTCGCGCTTTATTGATCTGATCATGTCGATCCCGACGCTGATTTTTGCCCTGGTGGTGCTCTCGGTCGTGCCGGTGACCCTGCCGGTGCTGATCCTGGTGATGGGTCTGCTTGATACCACACGGGTCTATCGCCTGGCCCGCGCTGTGGCGGCCGATGTCAACGTGATGGACTACGTCGAAGCCGCCCGCCTGCGTGGCGAAGGCACCCGCTGGATCGTATTCCGCGAAATCCTGCCCAACGTCTTGTCGCCGCTGGTGGCCGAACTGGGCATGCGGTTCATCTTTATGGTGCTGTTTGTTTCTACGCTCTCGTTCCTCGGCCTTGGCATTCAGCCGCCGGATGCGGACTGGGGTGGCATTGTGAAAGACAACAAAGAAGGTCTGGTTTACGGCGTTCCGGCCGCGCTGCTGCCCGCCGTTGCCATCGCCAGCCTGGCGATTTCCGTCAACCTCGTGGCTGACTGGGTGCTGTCGCGCACCACCAGCCTGAAAGGAGGCCGCTGATGTCTGAGTATTTGTTGAAGGTCAAAGACCTCAAAATCGGCGCCCATGTGATGCCGCCCAATGAAAAGCCTTTTGATATCGAGATCGTCCACGGCGTCAGTTTTGACCTCGAAAAAGGCAAGGTTCTGGGGCTGATCGGAGAATCCGGTGCTGGTAAATCCACCATCGGCCTCTCTGCACTCGCCTATGGTCGCGGCAGTGTGTCGATCACCGGTGGCGAGGTCCATGTCAACGGGCGCGATATTCTCACCGGTGACAAGACTCTGCTGCGCAGCCTGCGCGGCCATGAGGTCACCTATGTGTCGCAATCTGCCGCCGCTTCTTTCAACCCGTCAAAAAAGATCCTTGAGCAGGTGATCGAGAGCTGTATACGCCACAAGCTTTGCTCTGAATCCGAGGCAAAGTCCCGTGCTGTCGCGCTGTTCGACCAGTTGGGTCTGCCCGATCCGGCGACATTTGGCGACCGCTACCCGCACCAGGTCTCCGGCGGCCAGTTGCAGCGGGCGATGACCGCGATGGCGCTTTGTCCCAAACCCGATCTGGTGATCTTTGACGAACCGACCACCGCGTTGGATGTGACCACTCAGATCGACGTGCTGGCGGCGATCAAACGGGCGATCCAACAGACCGGTGTTGCCGCGCTTTATATCACCCATGACCTCGCGGTCGTGGCCCAGGTTTCCGACCACATCATGGTGCTGCAACAGGGCAAAACCGTCGAATATGGCACGGTGGACCAGATCATCAACACCCCGAAAGAAGCCTATACCCAGGCGCTGGTGGCGGTGCGCTCCATTGAGCACGAGGAAAAACAACCGACCGCGACGCCGGTCCTGTTGGTTGAAGGCATTTCCGCCCGCTATCCAAGGGTCAAATCCGACGTGCTGTCTGACGTCTCGGTGGAACTGCACCCGGGTCAGACTCTGGCCGTGGTCGGGGAATCCGGTTCCGGTAAATCAACCCTGGCGCGGGTGATCACCGGCCTGTTGCCGCCGCGCAGCGGCAAAGTGATTTTTGACGGGCGCGAGTTGTCAACGGCGCTGGCGGAGCGCAGCGGCGAAGACCTGCGCGAATTGCAGATGATCTATCAGATGGCCGACACCGCGATGAACCCGCGCCAGACCATTGCCAATATCATCGGCCGGCCGCTCGAGTTGTATTTCGGGCTGAAAGGCGCGGAAAAAGACAAACGTATCAACGAGTTGTTGGAAGAGATCGAAATGGGACAGGAGTTCCGCAACCGCTATCCGGCGGAACTCTCCGGCGGTCAGAAACAACGGGTCTGCATTGCCCGCGCGCTTGCGGCAAAACCGAAACTGATCATCTGTGATGAGGTCACCAGCGCGCTCGACCCGCTGGTTGCCGACGGCATTCTGAAACTGTTGCTCGACCTGCAGAAAATCGAAGGCGTCAGCTATCTCTTCATCACCCATGACCTTGCCACCGTGCGTGCCATCGCCGATTCCATCGCGGTGATGCATCAGGGCAAAGTGGTGCGCTACGGGTCCAAATCCAAAGTACTGGCGCCGCCCTTTGACGACTATACCGACCTCTTGCTGTCTTCGGTGCCAGAAATGAAAATCGGCTGGCTCGAAAACGTGATCGCACATCGCAAAATGGAAAGCGCTGGCAACTGATGAACAACAAACTGCTGCTGATTATTCTGGACGGTGTGCCCTGGCGCAACTGGCGCTCAGTGTTTGGCAATCTCGAAGGCTGGGTCGACTCGGGCGACGCCCAGGTGTGGAAAATGCGTGCGGTGCTGCCGTCGATCTCGGCCTCCTGTTATGCCTCGATCCACACCGGTGTGGCACCTGCGGTGCACGGCTCCACCGGCAATACCAACGTGTTCCGCCTCAATATGCCTGACATCTTTTCCCAGGTGCGGCTGGCGGGCGGCACCACCGGTGCGGTCACCCATTCGTTCTGGTCGGAGTTTTTCAACCGCTCCCCCTTTGATCCGGTGCGCGACATTGAATATGACGAACCTGAAAGCACCTCGATCAACCACGGTCGCTTTCACACCATGTCGGGCTATGGGCATAACAATCAGATGACGCCGTCTGATGCCGATCTGTTTGCCACACTGACCATGCTGTCGGAACGCTTTGATCTGAATTATGGCATCTTGCACACCTGCACCCTGGATTCGATGGGCCACCGATTTGCTCATGAATGCACCCCGATGGATCACGCCTGTTTTGTGATGGATGAAATTCTGGCGCCTTATATTACCCGCTGGCGTGATGCCGGCTATGAGGTCATCGTCACCGCCGACCACGGCCAGAACGAGCGTGGCCACCACGGCGGCCGCGGCGAGACCCAGCAGGACTTCGCGCTGTATTATTTCGGCCCGGCCAAAGGTCCGGACAGCGACACGTTGCTGGATCAGCGCCAACTCGCCCCCACCATCCTGTCGCGTCTCGGCGCGCCGGTGCCGGACTCGATGAAAGCCGGCTCTTTCCTGACAGAAGAATAACCATGAACAATCTCAGCAACTATAAGGCCGTTCTTTTTGACAAGGACGGCACCCTGTTTTCGTTTGACGCTGCCTGGTCGGTGTTTTGTGACCGTATGCTGGAGCATCTGGCCCCAGGGGATGAGACCCTGAAGGACAAGATGGCGCAGACGGTTGGCTATCAGCGCGCCAGTGGCAGTTTTATCGCCGGCTCGCTGATCGTGAACGCCAGTGCAGATGAGGTGAACGCCGCCTGGGCCGCGCTGGCCCCGGGCCATGATCTGGCACAGGTTGACGCGCTCGCCCGCGCGGAAACCAAAGCGCTGCCGGCGGTGCCACTGTTCGATCTCTCCGATGTTATGGGGTCTTTGCGCCAGATGGGGCTGAAACTCGGCGTCGCCACCAATGATATTGAGGCCGGCGCCCTCAGCCAGCTCAACGCGGTCAACGCGCTGGCTTTGTTCGACTTTGTCTGTGGCTCTGACAGCGGTTACGGCCGCAAACCAGGCACCGGTATGGTCGACGCTTTCTGTGCGCAAACCGGGATCAAAGCAGCAGAGGTGATCTTTGTCGGTGACAGCACCCATGACATCGACTGCGGCGTAAACGCCGGCGTTGGCCTCTGTGTCGGGGTGCTGACGGGCCCCGCCACTGCGGAACAACTGGCAGAGACCGACGCGCTGGTCCTGCCCTCTGTCGCCAGCCTGCCCGGCTACCTGAGCGAGGCCAACGGCGCCGCCGCTTAGCTGCAGGATTAACGGGTCCAGGCTCTTTCTTTAAGCCTTAAACAGGGGTCAAGAAACCGGGTCGCGCCTGACCTTTCCGTGGGAAAGGTCAGGCGCGACCCGGCGGTGCCAGGCCAAAAACAGACCGATATTAACTGTACCCGCCACTTCAGGTCATTCCAATTTGCGCACATAGCAGTCCCAGGGGAGCCGGCCCGCGTTTTACGGGCAGGCTCAACGGGTTTTGAGTGTCAGGCCAGCGGGCCGCTGAGATGCAGCGGCACCCACGTCCTTTATGAAAAGACCGGAATTACGCCGCCACCCCGTCCAGGTGCCGCCCGGGGCCTGTTGCCATGCTGGTGCCCGGGGTGGCAACAGGTTTGGCGAAACCGCAGATTTTATTCCGCGCGATTCCCCCGGACATCAACCACGCCCATGAACCGAACCAGTCTGCGCGCGTCTGCGGCGGCCGTGTATGAGCTTGCTGCAGCGACGCGCCACGCGGGACAGTTGACTCAGGATTGCAGACTTCAGGCTGGCCTCGCAGCGAAATAAGTTCTATTCGTGCATACTGCTCATGTTGATAAGGTTTTCTGCTCATGCCCACCCTGAAACAGTTGCGCTATTTTGATGCGGTGGCCCGGCTCGGGCATTTTGGCCGCGCCGCGGATCTTTGCTCGGTGACCCAGCCAGCGCTGTCGATGCAGATCAAAGAACTGGAAGTTGAGCTGGGTGTGCGCTTGCTGGAACGGTTGCATGACGGGGCAAGGCTGACCGCCGCCGGTATTGAAATCGCCACCCGTGCCGCCGGCGTGTTAACGGCCATGCAGGACCTGGTCCAGACCGCGCACCAAAGCCGCGGCCCGCTGTCCGGCCCGCTGCGCCTGGGGGTGATCCCGTCGGTCGCACCTTATCTTCTGCCCGGCCTGTTGCCGCTGCTGCGCCGGGATTTTCCAGAAATGTCGCTGCAGATCCGCGAAACCCAGACCGCGCCACTGCTGCAGGAACTCAAAGACGGCCGTCTTGATCTGCTGCTGCTGGCGCTGCCGATCGAGGAAAAGGGCGTGCAAACCATGCACCTGTTTGACGATCCGTTCATGCTGGCGGTGCCCGCCGCCACCCCGGACCCACGCCAGCCCGACACCCCGGCGGAACTGCTGCGGGATGAGCCGCTGCTGCTGCTGGAAGAGGGCCATTGTTTCCGCGACCAGGCGCTGGCATTTTGCCAGCTGCGCAATATTGGCCAGATCGACACCTTTGGCGCCTCAACGCTGGCAACCGTCATTCAGATGGTGGCCAACGGAATGGGAGTGACCTTTTTGCCGGAAATGGCGGTGCCAGTGGAATCCCACACCGAAAATATCCGCCTGCTGGCAATGGATGCGCCAGCGCCCAGCCGTGAAATTGGCCTGGCCTGGCGCAGCTCCGCCCCGGGCGCGGCCGGGTATGAGTTGCTGGGCCACACCATCCGCGAAGCTCATGACGCGCTGAAAATCAACTTGCCGGGCACGGCGGCCTGATGGCCTGATTCTGGTGGTCTTTAGCTGCCAGACATCCGGCAGTCCGGTATTTGGTTTCTGGTAAGAGTGGCCGGATTCGAACCGGCGACGACGGCCCTTATAAGGGGACCCGCTCTGCCACTGAGCTACACTCCCTCACTCTGAAAGAACGAGGGTTGGTGTATTCGCCGGCACGCGGAGCGGCGCTGCAATGTGGCGTCCGATACTGTCATCCGGTCATAAAAGCGCGCGCCACTGCTTTCGTCAAGCGTTCTGGCATATTGCCTCTGGCCGGCTGGCCAAAAGGCGCGGGGCAGGGTGCCCTGCTGTCCTGTCGACCCTGTCGACCCTGTCGGCGCAGGTTAGCCCCTGATCTGGTGGCCCTGCTGCCAGACCGCCTGCAATTCCAGCTCATCATTCAGATGCACCATGTCAGCGAGGGTGCCGCTGCGCAGGTGCCCAACGCTGCCATTGCCAATGACAGCAGCCGGGATCGATGTTGCCATCTGCAACGCCATCTCCAGATCACAGCCCACGTCCTGCACTATCACCCGCAACGCCGTTGCCAGATCCAGATCCGCGCCGGCGAGCGTGCCGTCTGCCAGCGTCAACTGCCCGTTTTCGCGACGGATTTCGCGCCCGTCGAGCATGAAACTGCGCTGATCTGTGCCGGCAGGCGCCATAGCGTCGGACACCAGAAAGATCTGCCCCGGACCCCGTTTTGCCCGCAGTGCCAGCCGCATCGCCACCGGGTGCACATGCACCCCGTCAGCAATCAGCCCGCAGGACAACTCGCCCAGATCAAGTGCCGCGCCGACCAGCCCCGGCGCGCGATGGCTCAGCGGGCTCATCGCGTTGAACAGATGGGTGGTGCAACGCGCACCCGCATGTACCAGAGCCAGACATTCTTCATAATCCGCGCCGCTGTGCCCCAGCGATACTACCGCCCCGGCGGAGACCAGCGCCGCCACCTGATCTGGCGAGACACTTTCGGGCGCCAGCGTCACCATCAGCGCCGGCAGCGCGCGCGCAGCGTCACAGAGCAGTGCCAGATCGTGTGCGTCCATCGCCCGGATCAGCGCCGCATCATGGGCGCCCTTGCGTTCTGGGGCCAGATGCGGGCCTTCCAGATGCAGCCCGATGACCCCGGGCATACTGGTGGCCACAGCGCCGCGCGCAGCAGCGATTGCCGCGCGCACATGTTCAAAACTGGCAGTGATCAGCGTCGGCAGGACCGACGTCGCGCCCAAAGCCGCATGGGCCTGGCAAATCGTCAAAAGCGTGTTGCTGTCCTGGCGGTCATTGAACATCACCCCGCCGCCGCCATTGACCTGCAAATCAACAAATCCAGGGGCCAATATTCCGCCGCCCAGCTCGGTCACCGCGGCAGCTGCAGGCACATCTGCTGCGGCACAGGTGCCAAGGATACGCCCGTCCTGCACCAGCAATACCACCGCCTTGTGCATCTGCGTGCCGTCAAACAACTGGTCGCAGCGAAAAGCCGTCATCTGCTGGCCCATTGAGCTCTCCGTTTTGCTTCTGGCGCGACCCGCGATGCTCGTGCACCACTCGCCGGCCATAATAGTCCTGACCCCGCCCGGGCTGACAGTATCAGTCCGCAAATGCGGGTCAATGCCGGCTGTTACTCCCGGGATCATCAGCGGCTGACACCACGTCAGACTTGACCACTCCGCCCTTGTGTTCGAGCATCCGGCCAAAGGAGATCCGATGCAACGCCTGTCCCTGATGATGTCCCACTGGTCGATCCCGGCCATGATACTTGCGGTGATTGCCGGCGGTCTCAGCCTGTCGCTGCAAGCCCCGGCCTGGCTCTGGTTTTTGGTGCCTTTGGGCATCCTGGCGCAGATGCTGAACGAATATTCGATGCATCGCTACATCTTTCACCTCGCGCCGCCGCGGCGTCAGTGGCAGTTCAATCTGCTCTATATGGCCCATTACGGCCACCATGATTTCCCCACCCACCCCAGGCTGTTTTTTGCGCCGGGTTGGGTGACACTGCCGGTGCTGGCGATCAATTACGCGGCGCTCTTTGGCCTGCTGCGCCTCGCCGGTCTGGATCAGGCGTTTAACATTGCCACCGCCGTGGTGCCGGTGGGCGGGGCGCTGACGTTTCTGGGCTATGAATGGTTCCACATGACCGCGCATCTGCCGGTGGGCAAAACCCGGGTTGAGCGCCATGTCACCACCCTGCACAACCAACACCATTTTCGCGATTTTTCCCGCTGGTTTCATGTCTCTCCCGGAGGCGAGGTGATCGACCGGCTGATGGGCACCGCGATCGACCGCGAGGCGCTGAAAAGCAAACAACGTATCGAATTCATCCGCACCCTGGGCATGACGCCGGATGACGTCAGGCTGGTCGCGGCGCGCCATCACTATGCGGCAAAATACGAGCTCAGCCCTGCGGACATCGC
>MAAC01016542.1_pt1 | contig 13520 bp, 9 predicted proteins | sample 1115981 | NCBI WGS metagenome assembly MAAC01 (sample SAMN04961126, study PRJNA320927) | seawater metagenome | isolation source: sample BD02T64 sea water enriched with oil for 64 days | place: USA:Gulf of Mexico | collected 2013-07-27 | reverse complement strand
TTATTACGAGCAACATTCATATATAAAAAGGAATATTGGTCGTTAAATTCTAATGTAGAAGCGTGGAACCATCTTACCACCCAAAGGTTCCTTAAATTACCTACCAATTTCATATCGGGATAATGTTTTAAAATATTGAGCAACTCATGTTCTTTATGAGGACGCTTTAATTTAGGCGTTCTGTCCCATGGCGTCGGGAAATCTCTTAGTAGAATCGGACCTTTAGGAAAACCGTGAAAGTCTAGAAACTTCTCTAGATACTTGTATAAATTCCATGGACTGTTACTTAAATAGAACATGGGGTTTTGATCTTTTGAAGACGCACCACGATGCAAAAGTTGGTAAAAACTAGCGGCACCTTTCAGTGGCAGTCTGCGATCGTAATTTTTAAAGAAGGTATTGAATGCGACACGCAGTTTGAGAAAACTGGTCACACCAGTATGCATTATAGTATCGTCTATGTCGCTTATCACACCATACGCTGCCTCAGAATAAGGCACTAAAGTCTCTCCAGTGAACTTATTGATCTTGATGCGTTTTTGTCGTTTCGCTTTCGCAAAAGCAGCATTATCTTCAATAAAACTGACTGTAAGGAGTAAGTATCCTTCTTTATCAGTAAGATCGTGCAAGTTGAAATCGGTTGCGATATTAAAAAGAAAATAGCCTTCATGGTCTGCTTTCACCTCAAAAAATTTACCGTTAGGTAAGGTCAGTTTTACCTGAGCATTTCTTATCTCATCGGTCTTAAACGTACGCCATGTATTGCGCAAGGTTTGATACAAGGTTTGCTGCTCATAATGTTTTAATGGCTGGTCTTCAAGAGCGCGGCCTCTTACATAAAGATGACTTTCACCACTGTAAGTACGGTAAATATCGAGTATCCAAGGATCACGTTTAAAAATTGCCATGATGTGAAAATAATAGATTTATGCGAACTGACTTTAAGAATGCCTGTTTTTTAAGAGCTAACGACTTAGTTTTTGGTTCTTAACTGACGTAATGCATACCATATCGCCATTAAAAATAAAAAGCCGAACCATATAAAACTACGGTTGCGCTCACCATCGGCAATTTTATAACCTATGATGCATAGACTGATAACGCACATAGCGATAAGGAGTTTATAAAACCATTTTGGGATCATGTGATTAGGTGAAATTTAATGGTTAAAAGAGAAAACTGAAAACTTAATCCATTCATAAAAATACTAATAAGAACTCAATTCTAGTTTTTTACCTTTTAATAATCGCTCTTCTTCTGGAAGAATCTCCATGTTATCCCAGATTCCGGTTTCTAGAGTTTGAGCATATTCATTAGGCAACTGGTTTTTTCTCATCTCCTCTATTGCAGTTGCATGGTTGTAAGAAAGTGGAATGTGCTGGTATTCTAACCCATTAGCATCGTCTATGATCATTGCCCAGGTGTGTAAATTACCATCATTTGCAGGCATTCCTATCACGCCTGGATTAAGCCATAACTGATTTACGTTTTGATCTACAAACGGCAAACCGCAATGTCCAGCGATGATAACTTCAACATCTAGAGCGTCCAGACTAGCTTGTTTTTTTTCCCAGTCTGTAGATTTGAAGATGAACTGAGAAACGTGATCGTAACTTCCGTGTACTACTCCTACTTTTTTCCCAGCATAATTGAATGTTATATGATCGGGCAATGTTTTAAAGTACTCTTTTGAGCTGGTGTGTAAGTTCGCTTTCGCGAAAGCGTACCATATCTCACTAAAATTATCACAACGAGAGCCTTGAGTAAAATCACAACCACAATCATCTTGATCGTCTCGCAACTGAATTTCTACATTACCCAAAATACTGTTTGCGTCCCAATTTTTGAATAGATCTAGCGTTTCTTGTGGCTGACCACAATAACCTATAATATCACCTGTGCAAATACAATTTCCTGGTGCGATACCATGTTGCTGGGCTACTTGCATCAAGCTTTGTAAAGCTTGTAAATTGCTGTAAACACCTCCAAAAAGAAGCATTTTTCCCGTCTTACGACCTAAATCTATGATCTTTTTATCCATGCTGGTAGTAAGAATAAAAGGAAGCTAAAGCAGATTCCATAAACGTTGATCCATAAAAGTGATGCATATTTTCCTGCGGTAAAAATAAGTTGTGACGGAAACCACTCAAAAACGAGCAATATTCCAAAAAATAAACCGCAACATACGGATAAAAAATAACTGCTTTGTGGTACTTTTCTTTTCCATAACATAAAAACTGGCGTGAGACCTATGACCATGGTACCACTTATGGTGGTCGCACTAAGGATTTCGGCATCTAGGAATACAGGAATAGTTCCTAGAACTGCAACAAGAATCATCATTAATCTACCGAAAGAAACTGTTTTTCCTAGATTTAAATCGATCGTAAGCATTTTTGAAAAGCTAGAAAATGTACTATCTAAAGTACTTGCTGCGCTGGTGATCATAATAAAATTGATAATGAGCAACAGAACTACTCCAAGTTTTTTTGCCACCTCAACAGCTGCCTGACCTTGTAATCCAGATTGTTGTGCATACACACCGACCAAACTAAATAGAACAATACAAATACCGCCTAAAACTGCTGCCCATAAAAAGCTCTTGCGAGTGATTTTAGGACTTGTTATAAAACCACGATCAGTTAACACTGGATCGTGGAATGGGTAGCTAAAACTTTGTAAAATTGCCGCAAAGAAGAGATTCAGACCTAATTCCATGGACCAAGTTCCAGAAGTGATCATTTCTCCAGCGTTAACTTCTGGTTCATTGAAAATCACTCCTAAAATGATGATGAGTAAGATTGAAAAAAGCACCATCTGAATCACATCTGTAAAAATGGAACTGCTCAATCCGCCTTTTAAGGTATAAGCTAATGTCATTAAAGTAAAAACGACAAGAGCTGCGTAATAAGCGGTAGTTCCCATTTCTCCGAAGTAAGTCCCGATAACCATAGTATTAGACCAAACTTCATTAAACAGTCTAAAACTGATCAAAATAGAAAATAAACCAACAGCTCTTTTACCATATTTATCGGTTAAAAAATGATGAATACTAGTGAAATTACCTTGTGTTCTTAATTGGTATATAATAATACCTGCCACCGCAAAAGAAAGGTAATAACCTGCATAAGCCACACCACCGACTAGACCGAATTCCAATCCCAAGTTGGCAGCATTGGTAATACTTTTGGCGAAGATCCAAGATATGATCAAACTTCCAGTAAGCATTACCATATTGGGTTGCTTACCACGATGCTCTGCCTTAAAGAATGTAGCAACATCTTTTGCATATGGCGCTAGTATGAAAAAGATCACACTACTCGCTATAATCAGTAACCATTGTAAGGTTGATGTTTGGGTTAGGAAATCCAAGTTTAAATTTAAGTTTAAGTTTAAGTTTAAGTTTAAGTTTAAAAAAATGTCAATTTGAGCGCAGTCAAGAATGGTTTAATGAAATATTTTTCAGTTTACACATTCTATATTTATTGATTGATATTTAATATTCAAACTCTTATCAAATTTATTTTCAATTTATGTTCGAGTTAAACTCAAGTTCAAATTCGTTTTCATCTACTCATCCCACCAAACTGGCACATTGATATCATTATCATTTGTGGCGCTTGCAGCGACATTGTAATTATCAGCATTAAGTGATGCTTCCTCTGCAGGATAAGGCATTCTTACAGGAATGAGATCATTATTAAAACTAGCCGAAATAGTTTTCAATTCAGGAAATCCAGTTCTTCTATACTCGATCCATCCTTCATAACCGTTGATGACACTAGCGATCCATTTTTGAGTTATAATTTGCTCAATAGGATCGTTACCGTTTGCACCATAAGCCGCATCTGTTGTTAAGTAGTTTGCTGGTAATTCTGTATTCCAGTATTCATGTGCTTGCGTTACTCCTGCTTCATACAATTGTTGTGCTGGTGCAGTGATCAACCCTTTTTCTGCCGCCTCGGCAAGTAAAAAGTTGGTTTCCCATGCCGTCATGTAATTAGCATCTAACATTCCTGTGTTTTCTCTGAAAATAGTCCCTGCAAGAGAATAATCTGCTAGAGTGACGGAAGTAGATGATGCATCGATACCGTTTAATAAACCTTCAAAATCATCTCCATTAGAATTATTACCTCTAGGTCTAAAAAGTACATTGATACGCGCATCGTTTAAATCCTCAAGAACCTCTTCCATGGTTTCACTCATGACGAAGTTGTTGAAATCTCCTGCTCTCAATCGCGCCATACGGAAGTTGTTAGGCTCACTATCAGAAAAATTAAACACCGCATTTTGATCATTTAAAGCAATGTAATTTTGATCATCAAACAAAGTCTGCAGTCTAGCATTTACGTTCTCTTTTTCTGAAATGCGCATCAGTGCTTTTATCTTTAAACTATTAGCAAAACGTACCCAAGCAGTCAAATCGCCATTAAAAAGCACATCACCTTCTAAAGCAATAGAACCATTGTAATTTTCTATAGCTGCAATTCCTTGATCTAGATTATCTAAAATTCCGCCTGGTTGTAAATAGATATCTTCTTGAAGATCATACTTAGGCTCTACAATTCCGTCCAGTCCACGGAAAGCTTCCGAATAAGGAACATCACCAAAAATATCTGTCAATCCAGCGGTCATATAAGCTTTAAAAATCAAAGCAGGACCTTCATAAACTGCAAATGCTGGAGTTTCTTGGGCTTGATCAATGATGATTTGATTATCTCTCAAATTAGTATAAAAAATAGGCCACGGATTTCCACCTAATTGCGGACTTTTTAATGCATGTCTATCGAACAAATTGAAGTCTAACGCTGTCATATGCTGACTTAACAAGCCACCAGCGACAAAACCTTCATAAGACATTTCTTCTCCATAATTGTAGATCACCTGTCTTAAAAGCAAACTAGGCTGCACGCTTACTGGAGCATTAGGATTAGTATTTATTTCTTCAAAATCGTTAGTGCAAGAAGATATTGCGATGCCTAAACATGCAAAGAGCAATATGTATTTATATATTATTTTCATTTGTATAATTCTTATGGTAAAAGTTTAAGTTGAAGCTTAAACTTAGGTTTAAACTTGTTTTTAAAATGTAATTCCCGCTTTAATTCCTATGCTCCTAGTACTAGCGTAAGACATATCTTCTACTCCACCTACAAAACCTTGTCCTTGAACAGCCAATTGTTCTGGATCAAAATGTGGAATCTCACTAAAGGCAAATAAATTTCTTCCTATAAGTGAAACTCTCATTTCTGCGCCGTCATTGAATAAACCCAAAGCTCCTTCATTTAAACTAAAACTATAACCAACTGAAAACTGACGTAGCTTTAAATAACTCGCATCATAAACATTGTTCTCTTCATGATTACGATCATAAAACTGACGGTAATAACTTTCTGCACTTACAGCGGTAGTATTTTGTACGTAAACAGGATTTGCTTCTGTTCCTGTGTTGATGACACCGTTTGCAACTATTCCTGCATCCGGTCTGTTTGCTGTATCATTTAATTGTCCACCTACGGCTCCTAAGGCTAATGTTCTTGAAACGATAATTCCGCCTTGTCGCCAGTCTAGTAGGAAGGATGCATCCCAGTTTTTATACCTAAAACTATTATTGAACCCCATAGTGAAATCTGCATTGTAGTTTCCTAGTTTTCTCAATTCAGGATCTGCGATAAAACGTCCTTCTGGAGTAAGTACAAACTCACCATCTTCATTTCTTAAATAGCCAGTACCATATAGGTCTCCTATCCTGCCGCCTTCTTCTACTTGGTGCCATACGGTTTGATCTTGACTATCGTACACTCTAGAATAAGCTAATGTTAAACGTCCATCTTCTTGAGGTAAATCTTCTACAATCGCTCTGTTAGAAGCAAAGTTTACGGTAGAACTCCATTCAAAATTTTCTGTTCTTACAGGAATGGTATTTAAAACGATTTCTACTCCTTGATTTCTCACCGCACCAGCATTCACTACTTGCTGGCTAAATCCAGATGCAATACCTATAGGAAGTGACAAAATTTGATCTTCAGTCAATGCATTGTAATACGTAAAATCTAAATTAATGCGTTGCTTTAAAAAGCGAATATCAAACCCTAATTCCACACTAGAAGTAGTTTCTGGTCTTAGGTTTTGGTTAGGAATAAAATCTTGATTTGAAAAAGTAGGTTGTGAATTTACATTCACCTGCGAGATAAATGTTCCTTGCGTTTGGTAGGGATCAGTATCATTACCTACTTGTGCATAACTAGCTCTAATTTTGGCAAAGTCAATTTCCTTCGGTAATGAAACCACGTTACTCAAGATAAAGCTTGAAGAAATAGAAGGATAAAAGAAAGACGTATTATCTGCGCTAAAAGGTGTTGCCAGCGCACTGGACCAGTCGTTACGAGCAGTAACATCTAGATAAAGGAAGTTTTTGTATCCCGCTTTCGCGAAAGCGTACAAACTGTTAATTCTTTTCTCACTTCTAAAACCGAAACTCTCAATAGGACTTGCGGCATTATTTAAGGAGAAAATTCCAGGCTGCGCAAGACTTGTAGTTTGCACCTGCGTTGTAGAAGCTGTTTGATTGAGCCTATTTCCACCAGCTCTGGCCTCAAAATTCACATCGCCCAACTGCTTTTTATAGGTAAGCAAGAAATCTGTGTTGATCTCTCTGTAAAACACATCATGCTCTGCATAAGCGCCATTTCTAAAACGGTTGGTAGAAAAATTACGTATGAATCGGCGTTTCTCATTACTGTAATCCATTCCTGTTCTAATCGATGCAGTAAGTTCTGGTGTCAGCTTTCGCGAAAGCGAGACATTTCCAAACAATCGATCGCGACCAAAACTGTTGCGATTTTCTTGCAGTATGAAATAAGGGTTATCAAAGAACGTATAATTAAAAGAATACTGTTGCACGCCTTCTAATCCAGGCTGCCAGTAATTTCTCAAGTTATCAATATTTAAAGATCGTGGTCCCCAAGCTACAAGTGAATAGTTCACATTTTCACTACCATAACCATTTGATGGTCTGTTTCCAGATTCACTATTCACATAGTTAATACTGGCTCTAATTTTAGTCTTATCGTTGGGTGTAAAGTTTAATTTTGCAGCAACAGTCTGTCTATTGAGATCAACTCCTGGAATAATACTTTCACTACGCAAATCTGTAAAGCTTAATCGGTAATCACCCTTTTCAAAACCATCGGTAATAGCGATATTATTGATAAATGTGTGACCAGTGTTATAGAAATCCTTCAGGTTATCTGGATTGCTACGAAAGGCTGTAGGTGTAATAGGTAAACCGCTATATAATGAGGTATCTCCACCACGCACCACGGTACCATCTGGTAAAGTCACTGGACTATCAAATTGTGGTATTAAAATTCCTTGGTCCAATCGTGGTCCCCAAGAATAGGTAATGTTATCACTAACGCCACCGCCTAAACCATCGACAAATTCAAAAACGCCACCTTGACCTTGACCGTATTCATTTTGAAATTCTGGCAATTTGAATGCTGTGTCTACAAAGAAACTGGTGTTGTAGGATATCCCAAGACCTTTTTGTTTGCCACCGTTTTTAGTTTCAATAATGATCGCACCATTTGCTGCACGAGTTCCATAAAGAGCTGCTGCGGCAGGACCTTTAAGAACCGATACACTTTCTATGTCGTCTTGATTCACTTCTCCAGCACCATTTCCAAAATCTACTTCCTGAAAACCTGCTGCGGCTTCATTAGAGAAGTTAAACACCGTATTGTTATTTATAGGCGTTCCATCTACAATAAATAGCGGATTGTTATTTGAAAAACTGGCCTCACCACGAATGGTAATTCTTGAAGAAGAGCCAACACCAGTTGCACCAGGTGTTACAGTAATTCCAGCTACCTTACCTTGAAGGTTATCCAGCAGATTGACCGATTTTACCTCTTGAATTTGTTCTGTATCTAGCGTTTGAACGGCATAACCTAGTTCTCTTTCTTGGCGCTTCACACCTAATGCTGTAACAATAACCTCATCTAGTGAGTCGCCTTCTTCGAGAGTAATATTTATAACAGTTTCATTCTTAACTGGAACGCTCGCGGTTTGATAACCTATGAAAGACACTACTAATGTTGCGTTATCTGCTACAGTAATTGTATAGTTACCGGAGCCGTCTGTGGTTGTACCGTTTTGAGTGCCTTTCTCTGCAACGTTTGCAAAAGGTATGGGATCGCCAGCGCTATCGCTGACTTTTCCTGTAATAGAAATTTGAGCTGCTCCCATAATACCGCATAGGAGTAGCATGACTAGAGTAATTCTCTTCATGAAATAAAATAAAAAATGATTGAAATGCCTTAAAGGCTTGAGCTTTGATAATTAAGCTGCCTTTGGCGATCCTTTATTCAAAGGAAGAAGAGAAATAACAGAGATTGTCTTCTTATGAAAGTATTGGTAATGAGTTTGCTTTCGCGAAAGCGTACTTAAAAGTAATCTTATAATGGAACGATGAGCATCTTTTCCAGAAAGAAAATCTTCAAGATCTTGCTCTGTATCAAGATCTGCTAGAGGTTCTAAAACTTCTAATTCTTGATTTTGAGCAGTAATGTATCGATTAAAAGCAACTGCTAAATGAGAAGACTGCCATGGCAATCCTTGAAATGCCGATGCATCAAAATTTTTCTTGTGCAAGGCGATAAGGTAAAGACCACCATCTAAGGATTTTCCCTTAGCTGCTTTACCCTTGTTGAGAGCTTCGGCAGCATCTTGAATCAATTTTATTGTAAGTAAAGGCGTGTCGTTTCCTAAACAAACAATAGAATCATAGCCTTTATCAAAAACATCTTGAATACTATTAGTAAACCTAGTACCAAATCCTACACCTCGCTGCTCAACTTCCGTAAAATGATAGAAATCATATCCAGAGGCTTTTGCAGTTCTTGTTACTTGTTTATTGAGCACATCAATTAACTCACCATTATGTGCGAGAGGCTTATGTAAAGCATCTGCTTTTGCAGTTTGTGCAAAAAGGAGAATAGCGGTATTTAAATGTGCGTTTTTGATCATGAGTTAAGCAACTACACCTTGACAACTGCTTCCTGCTCCAGCTGTACAGCCATAACAATGTTGAGAAATCTGAATATTACGATCGTTTAATAGATCTTCATTATAATCTTTAATGTGCTGGATTTTATTATCCACCTTTAAATCTAGCATCTGATTGAAATCACAATCGTACAACCAGCCGTCCCAAGATATAGAAATAGTATTCTTACACATCACACCTGCAACTGCAGCTGGATTGTAAGCTTCTACTAGGGCATACATGTAATCTTCATAATTCTCGCTGGCAACTAGATAATCTAAGAAACGAGCAATAGGCAAATTAGTAATCGCAAATAGGTTATGAAAATGTATTCCAAAATCTTCTAATAAAGCGGCTTTCATTTCCTTCTCCATGCTCGCCTGATCTCCTGGTAGGTAAGCGCCGCTAGGGTTATACACTAAATCTAACTTTAAATCGCTGCCTGGCATACCGTAACCACGATCATTTAGTTCTTGTAAGGCTTTGATAGACTTATCAAAAACTCCATCACCGCGCTGCTTATCAGTTTTTCCCTTAGTCCAGTGTGGCATCGAGGAGACAACATGAATATTGTGTTTTTTAAAAAAATCTGGCAAATCATAATACTTAGGATTTGCTCTTATGATTGTCAAGTTAGAACGAACGATAAAGTCTTTAATTCCAGCCTCTGCAGCTTGTTCTACAAACCATCTAAAATCTGGGTTCATCTCAGGAGCGCCACCAGTAAGGTCTAAGGTATGAGCGCCTGTTGTTTTTATGACATCTAGAATTTGTCCCATGGTCTCGCGTGTCATGATTTCTTTACGATCTGGACCTGCGTCTACGTGACAGTGTGCACATACTTGATTACACATATAACCTACATTCACTTGAAGAATTTCTAGTGTATTAGGTCTAAGTGGTAGTTCATTTATTTCTTTCAGTTTCTTTGCAAATGAAGGCAACTCGCCGTTAGAAAATGGTTCTCCATTGAGGATTTGCATTTGCTTATTAATATTTGCTAAGTCTGAATCTCTCTTTTTTAAAGAGGTTTTTGTGTTTACAGCCATTATAATGGTGTCGTTTTTTCAATTATTATAAGTACGCACAAGTGGCACTTATGGTTTGCATAAATAGTGACTATTTCTCACAAAACTGTCACTTTACATACTATGTCTCATTAATTAGGAATAATATACAAGGACATAGGATGAATTAACAACTGAGTTCATTTGCGTTTGAAATGAAGCCAGCCGTTATTATTAAATTCTGTATTCCTCTTAAGAAAATTACTATAAATTGCAATCCTTTAAATCCCAAATATCACTAACAAGGTTTGCCAGGCTCAAAATTCTAGTAATTAACTAGTATAGGAATGCTATCACTTATACAGCACCCACTCTGGAATTACTACATCTCTAATTTATTCACCTTATTCATCATTTGAACACCATGAACTAATGTAGCGCCACCTTGAATTGCTCCAGCAACATGCACAGCCTCCATCATTTCTTCTTTGGTGATTCCTCTCTTTAATCCGTCACTAGTGTAAGCATCTATACAGTAAGGGCAGTGTACTGTATGAGAAACTGCTAGAGCAATCAAAGATTTTTCTCTGGCAGTTAAAGCTCCTTCTTCAAATACTTTACCGTAGTAATCAAAAAATTTCTCTCCTAGTTCTTCACTCCAATCAGTTATTTTACCAAATTTTTTAAGATCCTTAGGATCGTAATAGGTCTTTTGCATGTTTAATTATTTAATGGGTTAAATTAACAAATATGAATTATAAACTATCAGTTCTAATCAAAAAACATAAGACTGACTTAAAATATCACTAAGGTTTTCCTAACTTCTGTGAAGTGAGATTTATAAGAGCTTATATTTATTAAAATCAATCTTAAAATATTATATCATGATTAAAATATTCGGAATTATTATGGCTGTAGGCGGTGCCATCGCACTAGTATTAGGTGTATTAGGAGCCTTTGGCACCATGAATATGGGGTCTGCTACGTGGCCATGTCTTTTACTAGGTATTGTTTTCTTCTTTGCAGGAATATCTATGCTTAAGACTAGAAAAGATAGTGACGCCATAAAAAATGGTTAAAAAAAATAGGCTCTCTTATTTTAAGAGAGCCTATGATACCTATAATGGTAATTATTATTTCTGTAAAATAAAAATACGATAACCATATGGTGGTAAGTCTAATCTGTTTTCATCAGTGAATTTTGTAGAACCACCTCTTAAAGCATCAGAAATAGTACCTTCAAGACCTTCTACTTTAACATTTTGTCTATCTTCTGAGAAGTTTGCTACATAGAAAATTGTTTCTCCATCTTTTTCTCTTTTAATAGCATAAATACTAGTATCATCGCTCGTTTTTAGACGTGTGTAACTGGCGGCATTTTTACCACCATTTAATGCAGGATTATTTGCTTTAAGCGCACCTAACTTTTTCATGATCTCCCATGTTTTACCCTTGGTCTTAGGAATGGTATCTTTTTCAAAGAATTTTAATCGGTAATCCATATCGTATTCTTGCCCTGAATAAATTAAAGGCATTCCTGGAATCATATATGAGAATGCTAACATTGTTTGAGCTTTATTCCCCATTCTTTCATTTACCGATCCGTTCCATGAATTTTCATCATGATTTGTTATAAAATTCATTAAGATATCATCCTTCTCATAATTATTTGCGTTGCGGTCCATATACTCATCCCATTTATCTACACTCGCTTTTCCTTGAGCCAGCTCATTCATAATATGATGTCCTTCCCAGTTATATCCCATATCAAAGGATTGTTTAAAAAGATCTTTCTTTTCACTTTCAGCCAGCATAAATAATGGCTTCTGGTCTTGTAGTTGAGCTGTTGCATAGTTCCAGAACTCTGTAGGAACTTCATGAGCTACATCACATCTAAAACCATCTATACCATATTCAGTCACCCAGTGAGACATCGCTTTAGTCATTCTATCCCATAAATCGCGATTATCATAATTTAAGTCTGCTGTGTCTGTCCAGTCAGTACCTGCAGGATGCATCATATTTCCTTTGTCATCTCTAGTGTAGAAATCAGGATATTGTTTTATCCATACATTATCCCAACCGGTGTGATTTGCAACCCAATCTAAGATGACGTACATTCCATTCTCGTGAGCAGTCTCAACTAATTTCATGAGATCTGCTTGGGTTCCTAAATCTGGATTCACTTTTTCATAATCTGCTACAGCATAGTAACTGCCCAAATACTTTTCTCTTTCTTTAGGATCTTTAATATCCTCCACTAGTAGATCTCCTTGAGCCTTTCTATTCTTTTCAGAAATAGGAAAAACAGGCATTAACCAGATTACTTTTACACCTAATTCCTTGAGCTGCGGTATGTCTTTTGTGAACTCGTTAAAAGTTCCCTCTGGAGAATATTGCCTTATGTTTGCTTCATAAATGATAGCATTTTCAAGATCTTCATCTTGTATAGGTGAATAGGTAACTTCTTCAGTTTTTGCTACCTCAACAGTTTCTTTTTTGTCTTCTTTACAAGCAAAAATTAGGGTCAATGTAAGTAATCCTAAAATGTATTTTTTCATTTAATTTATGTTTTGGGTAATTGAATTTCAATATTAGTTTTTTGATGCGCTATTTGTCACTTTTACTTCATTTTTTCATTCTTCATTTGTAAAATCATGAAGTTACCAGGTTTAATTTGAATATTTTTCTCATTAACAATAGCATTGATTGCGGTTCCGCTTTCGCGAAAGCGTTCATTATTATTCTCCATATTTAAAATCAAGCCGGTTTCATTAAAGAAAACAGTCGTTTGCTCTCCAAAATAGCTACGTTGAATAGCCAAAATCCCATTGTTCTCTGACATCACTTGAGTTGTCCCGTACATGAGCGACATAGAATTACGTCTTAATTTTACTAACTCTCGAACTAACTCGCGTAATTTCCTTTCTCGATCAGAAAGCCCATCAAATTTCATCATCCTGCGGTTATCGGGATCGTTTGCTCCTATTGATCCATATTCATCACCGTAATAAATCACCGGCACGCCTGGCATGGTCATATTAAAAGCCTGCAACATACCTAATCGGTCATAAGCGGTAGAATCACTCATGACTATGTCTCTGGTCCAGCCGGCTTTTTTTGCGTCTTCATCAAATCTCACATCGCCACTAGCATAACTTATAAATCTTGCTCGATCTTGATTTCCCGAGATATTTCCCATCAAATGATGGTGACCGTAATACTCTAATCCTTTTTTTAAGGTTTCTGTCAAGTTTGCATAATCGCTATCCGCTTTCGCGAAAGCGGAAACAGCAGCATCATACTGGTTAAAATCAAACTGCGCATCTAACATTCCTGTACTTACATAGCTTCTAATCAAATCGTAAGAACCGTAAGTTTCTCCTATTTGATAAATAGGCCTGTCATTATTGTTGCGCACTTTTTGAGTCAATGTTCTCCAATATTCTTCTGGAACATGTTTA